>LWDU01039104.1_pt2 | contig 127041 bp, 103 predicted proteins | sample 727161 | NCBI WGS metagenome assembly LWDU01 (sample SAMN04566230, study PRJNA314399) | hydrothermal vent metagenome | isolation source: deep sea hydrothermal plume seawater | place: Mexico: Gulf of California, Guaymas Basin | collected 2004-07-11
TCGTACGACTTGCATGTCTAAAGCACTCCGCCAGCGTTCGTTCTGAGCCAGAATCAAACTCTCCAGTTTAAATTTTGGCTGAGTGACCGATCCGGAAAGCTTGCGCTTTGTCGGATCAATCCCTCAATGTTCTTGGCGTTGCAGAACTGGACGCGAACGTCCTGTACCTGCAAAGCAGATTACTAAGGAAGTAAAAAACTTCCTTCCGTCTTGCCGGGACTTCCTCAAGGCCCGACATGACCACACGCTATTCAGCTTTCAAAGATCGGGCGAAGCCTTGTGCGGCTTGTTAGGAGCCGGCAAAAGCACTCGTTCGATGGTGTATCTAATTGTTTACTTGGTTCCGTTGGGGCTGTTGCTGCCCTTCCCCACTGGGCGGCGTAACTTACGGGAGCCTGATGGCGGCGTCAAGTGCTTGTTTTCCCGTTAGAGAAGCTTTCTTGTTCGCCCCGAGGGGCTTTTTTCTGTGTCACCACACCGGATCCGAAGTGAAGCTTTTCTGTTTCTAAACTGGTTCAATTCCGTTGATGTTGTGGGTGTCTCAAGCCCCTTTAGCGACTACTTTCGAGTCTCAAATTGAGGTATCGACGCTTCCCCACGCGGATCAAGTAGTTGCCCGGCTCCAGGGGCTGGTTGGCGTCCGTGGCCCGGTCACCATTCAGGTGAACCGCACCCTGTTGGACCAAGCGTCGGCCCTCGCTCCGGCTCGCCACCAGATCCAGCCGCACCAGGGCGTCGAGCAGACTCAGGGTGGCCTCACCGTCCAGAAACAGTTCTCGATCGGGAATCCCCTCGGGAACGCCCTTTCCCTGCACCACTCGTCGAAAGTGGGCTGCCCCGGCCTCGGCTGCCTCAGGCCCGTGCAGGCGGTCCACGATGAGGAAAGCCAGCCTGTGCTTGAGAGCCATGGGGTCTCCCTCGCCGCTGCCAAAGGCCGAGAAGGCGGGCTCATCCGCCGCCCACTCCCCCGCGGAAAGGACTTCGAAATAATTTTGCATCACGGAGTCCGGAATGCTCATCACCTTGCCGTACATCTCCTCGGGGGCGTCTCTCACCCCGATGCTGTTGCCGAGGCTCTTGGACATTTTCTCGGTGCCGTCGGTCCCCACGAGAAGCGGATGCGTAATCACAGCCTGGGGAGCCTGTCCGTAGTCTCGCTGGATTTCACGCCCCATCAAGAGGTTGAATGTCTGATCGCTCCCGCCGAGTTCAACGTCGGCCTCGAGGGCCACCGAATCGTAGGCTTGGACGAAGGGATAGAGGAACTCGTGTGCAAAGATCGGAATTCCAGCCGAAAATCGCTTAGCGAAATCGTCTCGCTCAAGGAGCCGGGCCACGGTGTATTTCGAGCACAAGCGTACGATATCTCCGGATGAGAGCGTGCTCATCCACTCATCGTTGAAGCGAACCTCGATCTTTTCAACATCGAGAATTTGAGCGACTTGCTCGACATAGGTGGCCGCATTCGCACGGACCTGATCCTCATCGAGCGCTGGCCGAGTTTTTTTCTTCCCCGACGGATCGCCGATTCTCGCGGTGAAGTCGCCCACCAGGAAGATCGCCGTGTGCCCCAGTTCCATGAACCGCTTCAACTTCATCAGGACCACGGTATGGCCCAGATGGAGGTCGGGTGACGAGGGGTCCATTCCCAGCTTGACCCGGAGTGGCCGGCCCTGGCTCAGACGTGTGGCCAATGTTTCGCGCAGTTCCGCCTCGCCATACATTTCGACGCTGCCTTCGCGCATCACCGCGAGCTGCCGATCCAGGTCTGCGGTACTCGGACCCTGTGCCATCTTCGACCTTCCCCCTGACATAAGGCTCCCCGGGGAGCCTCTTGACGACGCACTGTCGCCGCCCGGAAGGCAGTGCGCAATGCCCAAAACTTCAGCTTAGATTCTTTGCCGGGATCAGTTCCTGCTCGGTCAGGATGCCGTGAACGGGTTGATCGAAGGCCTCGGACGGGACGCGCTCGACCACCTGGAAGGCAAAGCCCACGCCCAAACGCCGGGGGCCTGTGAGCATCTCCGCATGAGCCAGCCCTCGATCGTAGAAGCCCCCTCCCCGGCCCAATCTCCCCCCAAAACGGTCAAAGGCGACACCGGGTAAGAGCACGAGATCGAGCTCACAGAGATCGAGAAAGGTCGCGTGGGGGGGCGGTTCAAGAATTCCGAACCGACTGGGCAAAAGATCGGACCAGGCGTCGACCCGGGCCATCGCCAGCCCACCATCGTCCCGGCAGCGCGGAAAAAAGACTTCTTTTCCCGCGCGTTGGATCGCGGTGAGAATCGGACGGGTATCGGGTTCGTCGGGAAGCCCCGCGAAGAGCCCGACACGCTGGCCTCGGAGCCACTCCGGGTGAGCCAGAAGGTTTTCCGCCATGGCGGATCCCGCCTGGGAGGTCTCGTGGGGCTCAACCGCGCCCCGATGCCGGGCCATCGATTCACGCATGGCGACCTTGTTGGCTTGGATGGGCTCGGGGCAATCCGTGGGCGGGCGCGTCATCCGGCTCTCCACGCTAAGCCGACGCCCCGCCTAGCCCTGTCCGCCTTCGCGGTCATCGACATTCCCCGCAGAGGGGGACGAACCCAGGGGAGCCAACAAATCCCCGCGCATAGCCTCGAGCTCGTCGCCCGTCGGAAGCGTGAGCAGCGGAGTCTCGCTCACGCCGCTTCCCGGGACGCCCGGCCCCTCGGCCGATCTATTTTCGGCCCTTGCCTCCACCGACTCGACGAGCTCGATCAAGGCTCTCAGGCGCGGAGAGTCCCCTTCAGCGGTGACCTCTCCGCCTTCGCTGGAACTCTCCCGAGAGGCGATGACCTCCCTCGCAAGGTTGAGTGACGTAAGAAGCGCAACATCGAGTGTGTCGACGGTGTTCGTAACTTCCCGGATCTGGTTCATCGCCTTGTCGACATACCCGGCGACCCTCTGGAGCCATTCAGCATCCGCATCGCTGCGGATCTGATATTCGCGTCCCTGGAGCTCGACACCCACCGAATTGCTGCTCATTACTGAACTCCATGCATGGGTTGAATAAAGCTAGTGGCCCGAACGCCCCTTCTTTCCGCGAGCGCCACTCGAGGAGGCTGCCTTGGTGCCGTGCGAAAGCGAGACATTGCCCACCGCAGCCTCAAGTCGGCTCAACTCCTCGATAACACCGTCCAAGCGCTGATGGGTTCGGCTCCGCCTTTTCTGCAAATTCTCAACCTCGGATTCCAATGCACGCGTGTGCTCGTCCCGGGCTTGGAGTAGCTCGCGCAGTTCGGCATTTTCACCTTGAAGCAGGCGTTGGCGTTCGACCAACTCGGTCACGACAACTTCGAGCCTCCCGAAATCGTAATGCGTCGCATCCACGAGTTCTGGTCTCGGATCGTCGGCGACGGCCGGCTTCCTCTTTCGGTTCTCGACTTTGGGTCGAGAAGCTCCTGACGCCATGCGCCCTCCAAGACAAAAGACAGCAATAAGTTACCACGAACCGGTTGGGCTGGGCGCCCAGTTTTCCTCGACGGGGGATCTTTTCCCTGGCTCGACCCGTTTCCCGGGGAAATTCGCCCGAGTGCGGCCCAAGGGTCGGCGATGAGGACTCAGCCCAAATCCAAAGGCATTGCGCCAACCGAGGCCTCGCACCCAAGGCGCCCAGGCCGGACTCTCGCTCTCCTCAGGGCCCGGAAGTTCAGGCCGGTGCGTTGCCCGGGGCATTGCGGGCCTGGAGACGCGACTCGCCCATCAGGTAAATATCCACGGTCCGAGCCGCCTCTCGGCCCTCGGAGAGCGCCCAGACCACCAGGGACTGGCCTCGACGGCAGTCTCCTGCGGCGAATATGCCCGCTTGGCTAGTCGCGTAGTCGGCCGTGTTGGCCGCAACGTTTCCCCGCTCATCGTATTCCAGACCGAGATCGTCGAGCAGGCCCGCGTGCACCGGTCCTACAAACCCCATGGCCAGAAGCACCAGATCCGCGTCCATTTCGAACTCACTGCCCGGGACCTCTTCCATCTTCGAACGCCCGGTCTCATCGGGCTCGCCAAAGCGCACCTCAATCCCGTGAATTTTCTGGACTCTTCCGTCCTTCCCGGTGATCCGCTGGGTCATCAGGGCAAATTCGCGGGTTCCCCCTTCGTCGTGAGAGCTCGAACTCCGATAAACCATGCGCCACATGGGCCAGGGGGTCGTTCCGGACGGCTCCTCGGGCGGGCGTTCCAGAAGTTCGATGGAGGTCACCGACTTGGCCCCCTGCCTGAGCGAGGTGCCGACACAGTCCGAACCCGTATCCCCGCCACCCAGAACAATGACGTTCTTTCCCCGGGCATCGATGGTGGCTCCAGAATCGATTTCATCGCCGTGGCAGCGTTTGTTTTGCTGGGGCAGAAAATCCATCGCGTAGTGAACGCCGTTGAGTTCCCGACCTTCCACAGGGAGGTCCCGGCTGTGCTCAGCCCCCAGACACAAGAGCACCGCATCGAAATTCTTGCGCAATTCGGCCACACTCAGATCAACCCCGACATCAACGCCGGTCTGGAAGGAAATGCCCTCGGCCTTCATCTGGTCGAGGCGCGCGTCGATGTGGCGTTTCTCCATCTTGAATTCCGGAATTCCGTAGCGAAGCAGTCCACCTATCCGATCACTTTTTTCGAAAACCGTGACGCCGTGTCCCGCCCGGCAGAGTTGCTGGGCCGCAGCGAGTCCCGCCGGACCGGAGCCCACCACCGCCACCGAACGCCCAGTGCGGCGCCGGGGAATCACAGGCTTGATCCAACCGTTCTCCCAGCCCTTCTGGACAATACTCAGTTCGACGTTCTTGATGGTGACCGCGTCGTCGTTATAGGCGACGCAACAGGCTTCCTCGCACGGTGCGGGACAAATGCTGCCCGTGAATTCGGGAAAGTTATTGGTTGAGTGCAGGCGCGCGAGGGCATCCTCCCACTTTCCGCGAAAGATCAGGTCATTCCAATCGGGAATGATATTGCCCAGTGGGCACCCGCCACGACCCTTATTGGGGATGGAGCAGAAAGGAATCCCGCAGTCCATACAACGTGAGGCCTGCTCACGGACAACGTCGGGCCCCACATCCACAGCCACCTGCTTCCAGTCGCCGATGCGCTCGTCCTTGTCCCGATATTCCAGCCCTTTGCGCTTGTAGTCGAGAAACCCCGTCGGCTTACCCATCGTTGGTCGCCGCCTCCTGAGCCATATCGGCCAGTGCCTGCTTGTATTCCTGGGGGAAAACCTTGACGAACTTGGGAGCAAGTTTTTCCCACTTGCGCAGAATTTCATCAGCGCGTGCGCTGCGCGTCAACTGGAAATGCCGGCGCAGCATGCGCTGGAGGTATTCCACGTCTTCTTCGTTCAAGGGATCAAGGTCCAACAAATCGTTATTGATACGGCTCGAGAAATCGCCCACCTCGTCAAGCACATACGCGATTCCGCCGCTCATCCCGGCGCCGAAATTTCGCCCAGTTCGCCCGAGGATGATCGCCCGGCCGCCGGTCATGTATTCGCAGCCATGCTCGCCGACGCCTTCTACCACCGCTTCGGCACCGCTGTTGCGCACACAAAATCTTTCGCCCACAAGACCGTTCAGAAAGGCCTCGCCCCCGGTTGCGCCATAGAGGATCACGTTGCCCGCGATAATGTTCTTAAAAGGATCGAAAGTTGAGCCCGCGGGCGCGCGCACAATCAGCCTACCCCCGGACAAGCCCTTTCCCACGTAGTCGTTGGCATCGCCATCCACCGTGATCGTGATGCCCTTGGGAAGCCACGCCGCCAGACTCTGGCCCGCTGAACCCGAGAAATGAATATTGATCGTGTCGTGGGGCAGGCCCTCGAGACCGTATTTCCGGCTCACCTCGCAGCCCAAAATCGTGCCTACAGTTCGATTCGTGTTCTCAATGGGAAGGTCGATCTCCACCTTCTCGCCGCGCTCAAGCGCCGGAGCGGCCAACGCAAGAAGCCGATGGTCGAGAGCCTTTTCCAGACCGTGGTCCTGGCTGCCCGTATGATAGATATCCACATCCAGATCCGGCCGGTGAACAAGGTCCGAGAGATCGATATGTTTGGCTTTCCAATGCTGGATGTCGACCCGAGGCTGGCAGCGCTGGGACTGGCCAATCATCTCGTTCATGGTCCGATAACCCAGCTTCGCCATCAGTTCGCGAACTTCCTCGGCCACGAACATGAAATAACGAACCACGTGTTCGGGGGTCCCCTCGAAGCGCTCCCTCAGGTCCTTGCGCTGAGTCGCGATGCCCACTGGGCACGTATTCAAGTGGCAGACCCGCATCAGCAGGCAACCCATGGTCACCAGGGGCGCCGTCGAAAAACCGTACTCATCGGCCCCGAGCAAAGCACCGATGACAACATCTCGCCCGGTTTTCAGCCCTCCGTCCACTTGAACTCGAATTCGACCGCGGAGATCATTCTGCACCAGGGTCTGCTGGGTTTCTGCCAGGCCGATCTCCCACGGGCATCCCGCGTACTTGATGGAGGTCTGAGCCGATGCCCCGGTGCCGCCATCGTTTCCGGAGATGAGAACGAGGTCCGATTTCCCCTTGGACACCCCCGCGGCGATGGTGCCAACCCCTGTCTCGGAGACGAGCTTGACGCTGACGTTGCCGTACCGATTCGCGTTCTTCAGATCGTGGATCAACTGGGCCAAATCTTCGATGGAATAGATGTCGTGGTGCGGCGGCGGGGAGGTCAAGCCAACGCCCGGGGTCGAGTAGCGAGTGGCCGCAATGGTCTTATCAACCTTGTAGCCGGGCAGTTCACCGCCTTCACCGGGCTTCGCCCCCTGAGCGATCTTTATTTGCATCTCCTTGGCATTCGCCAGGTAGGCGCTCGTGACGCCGAAGCGACCCGAAGCCACCTGCTTGATGGCGCTATTGCGCGAATCCCCGTTGGCATCCGGTGTCCAGCGCTTGGGATCCTCGCCCCCTTCGCCCGTATTGCTGCGGCCACCCAGGCGATTCATCGCCACCGCCAGGGTCTCGTGGGCCTCGGCCGAGATGGAACCGTAGGACATGGCACCGGTGCAGAAGCGCCGGACGATCTCCGTGGCGGGTTCCACTTCATCCAGGGGCACGGGATCGCGCTGGCTGAAATCGAAATCCAACAAGCCGCGCAGGGTCCGCATTCGGACGGTGTCCCCATCGGCGGCGGCCGAGAATTCCTTGAATGTCTTAAAACTATCCTGGCGGGTCGCACGCTGCAGAGTCTCGACCGTGTCGGGATTGAATGCGTGCTGCTCGCCTCTCAACCGCCATTGGTAGAGGCCACCCGGTTGTAATTCCGCGTATTCGTACTCGTCTCCGGGAAATCCCCGGGCGTGACAAATCGAAGCTTCCTGAGCCAGGACATCGAAACCAACCCCCGAAATCCGCGAAGGGGTGCCCACGAAGGCGAGGTCGATGACCTCCTGATTCAGACCGACAGCTTCGTAGATCTGGCCTCCCCGGTAGCTCTGCAGAGTCGAGATTCCCATCTTGGCGAAGATTTTGAGCAGGCCCAGGTCGATGGCTTTCTTGTAATTCGCAAAGGCCTGATCGGTGCCCATGTCCTCGGGCATGTAGAGGCCGTCCTCGATCAGGGCCAGACCGGTCTCAAAAGCCACGTAGGGGTTCACGGCGGCGGCCCCGTATCCGATCAACATGGCAAAATGCGCCACTTCGGCGGCGTCTCCGGTCTCAACGATCAAACCGCAACGCGTTCGGCTCTCGGCCTTGATGAGATGATGATGCACCGCGCCGGTCGCTAGAAGCGAAGGAATCGGGGCGAGTTCGGGGGAAATTCCGCGATCCGAAAGAATCAGAACGTTTGCGCCCTCTTCCACCGCCCGGGCGGCCTGCTCGCACAGAGAATTCAGCGCGCCTCTCAGGCCGTCTCCCCCATCGGCCACTTTAAAGAGCGTGACCAGGGTGACCGCCTTGATGGCCTTTCCTTCGGATTGGCGAATCGACTCGAGCTCCGCGTTACTGAGCACGGGATGAAAGAGCCGCAGCAAGCGCGCGTGCTCCGGTGTCTCCTCCAGCAGGTTTTTCTCCGCCCCCAGAGTCGACTGAATGGTCATCACAGGGCGTTCCCGAATGGAGTCAATTGCGGGGTTCGTGACCTGGGCAAAATGCTGCTTGAAATAATGGAAGAGCGGTCGCGCGTGATCCGAAAGACAGGCCAGTGCGGCGTCATCACCCATGGAGCCCAGGGCTTCCTTGCCTCCGGCATACATAGGCGCCAGCAGCATCTTCAAGGCCTCGCTGGTGTAACCGAAAACATTCTGGCGCTGAAGAAGACTCGTGGGCTCGTCGCGTACGGGCTCTTCGCAGCTCTCCAAGTCATCCAGGGTCATTCGGTGGCCCTCGACCCAGGTCCGGTAGGGGGCCTTGGAGACGTAGCGGTCCTTCAACTCGGCATCTTCGATAATGCGACCCTCTTCGAGGTCGATGAAGAAGGTTCTACCGGGCTCGAGGCGGCCCTTGTACTCGATTTCCTCGGGCTTCAGGGGAAGTGTGCCCACTTCCGAGCCCATCACTACCCGGCCATCCTTGGTCACCACGTAGCGTGAGGGACGGAGACCGTTGCGATCGAGCACGGCACCGATTCCCCGGCCATCGGAGAAGGTTATGGACGCCGGGCCGTCCCAGGGTTCGAGCATGCACGAATGGTATTCGTAGAAAGCCCGGCGGTCCCGGTCCATCTCCTCTTGATTTTCCCAGGCCTCGGGAATCATCATCATCATCGCGTGGCAAAGATCCCGGCCCGTCATATGGAGAAATTCGAGGGCGTTATCAAATTGCGCCGAGTCGCTGCCCCCGGCGGTCATCACTGGAAAGACCTTCTTCAGGTCATCGCCCATGAGACTCGAAGCCAAAGTGCCCTCCCGGGCGTGCATCCAGTTCGCGTTGCCCGCCAGGGTATTGATCTCGCCGTTGTGCGCGAGATACCGAAAGGGCTGGGCCAGATCCCACGTGGGGAAGGTATTCGTGCTGTACCGCTGATGAACCAGGGCAAAACGCGATTCTATATCCTCGGCCTCAAGGTCGGGGAAAAACTCGGGCGTCTGGTGGGCGAGAAACATGCCCTTGTAGAGCAGAGTCTTCGAGGAGAGGCTCGGAACATGAAAAAGAGCACCCCGCTTGATCATCTGTTTCTCGCAGATTCGGCGGATCACGTACAGCTTACGATCGAAGGCGTCGGACTCAAGACCCGGCTTGGCCCCGATGAAGACCTGTTCGATGGTGGGCATTCCCAGCCGCGCCGTATCGCCGATCTTATCCGGGTTGATGGGGACGGTTCGCCAACCGAGAAGCGACTGGCCCTCCGCGACAACCGCCCCGGCCATGACCTCCTTCTGCCACGCGCGTTCCTTCGGATCGTTGGAGAGGAAGACCAGCGCCGACGCGTAGGCGCCCAGCTCGGGCAGCGCGAAGCCACTCTCGTCCGCCACCCTGCGCAGGAACTTGTCCGGCGTCTGCAGCAATAAGCCCGCACCATCGCCCGTGCGCTCATCGGCACCCGAGGCACCTCGATGGGTCAAGCGGCAGAGGATGTCGGTGCCCATGGACACGATGCCGTGGCTGGGACCCCGGCGCAGATCGGCCACAAAGCCGATCCCGCACGCGTCGTGTTCCTGGGTCGGGTCGTACAAGCCCTCTTTCGGGGGGAGTCCGAAGTGAGTCATAAATCGTTCCAGCGGTTTGAGGAGGGCGTCTCGCGAGCCACCCCCTCCGACCACTACCCTGGCCAGTCCGAGGGGAAAGGGATGAGCATCAATGGGCTCAAAGTCCCTAAGTGTTTGCGAAACCTAGGTTTTTTGGATTTGGCAGACTATTATACTGATCTCGAAATGTCAACCGCGAGTACCGGGTTCACAGAGCCCCAATTTGCGCTCGTGGGCCCGAGGGCGAACCCCACGAGCCCGGGACGGATCCCCGGGGCTGACCGGCTGGGGCGGGCCTTCGAGATCGATGGGCTTCGATGTCCACGCCGCGCCTCGACGATGCGTCACCCCGGCGATCAAAGACCCGGACGCCGCCCGGCGCATCCTCGATTGCCTGAAGCGCTCCGCACGGGCCCCGCCTCTGGCAGAAGCGACCCGTCACCCTAACGAGCCCTCTGAACTGGAAGGCGGCCGGTTCTTCGATCAGCCAGCCGCTTGCGACTCGCCGTAACGTACGAAAATGACCCCGATGCCCCGAAAGCCCTCGTGCGCACGCGGCGCGTTCGGCGAGGGGTCGGCGAGGCCAATCGAGCCTGCGCTTGAAATCGGCCCGCCATGGGGCTCCCCATGGCGGCTTAACCCTACGCCCCTGCCCGGACGTTGTGCCAGAACCCAGCTTGAATGTCCTATCCCCCGAAGGGCGGGAATACGGGATCACAACAGCAGCTCGGGGTTCGTGGGCGGGCAGCCCTCTTGATCCAGGTGTAATCAAGCAGAACGCATTACATGGCCGGATCCAGCCGTAAGAGTTCGCGCTCCGGCGGAAATCCCATCAAGACCAGGAACCGAAACGGTATGGGGTTTTCGGTGGCCACCCGCTCGAACTCATCCCCTGCCACCGCTACCGCAAGGCGGTCCGTCACGGCGCCATCGATCTCAACACGCACATTGGGGTTCTCGAGCGCTCGGCGGTACCAGCCTCGCGTCCAGTGGTGCGCGGAAACGTATAGATTTCCATCTGTTTCAAATCGCGCCAGCCGCCGGTCCCGGGACACGCCCGAAGCATCCGTCGTCGTGATGACGAGCATCGGGAGTCCCGTGCCCTCGAGCTTGGGTTGGTACATCCCCAGAAAGAACGTCTCGAACGTCACAACAAAGACGACATAGACCCCGACAATAACGCCAACCCGCTTCAACACCTTCATAGTCAGTCTCCTTCCGGTCCCTACGATCGCTGGAACTGCGACGAACTCGTTAAGACTTCGTGGCTCGTGGGGCGCCGCGACCGCCGTCCAACGAATCGGCGTTCCCCGGCCAAGAACGGCGCCGACCGGGCCCAACCCTGTCCAAGAAGTAGCCCATAGGTATTTCAAAGGCCCACCCAAAGGAAAAAGTCGGACACCGGGAAGGATTCGCGCGTTCGCTGGGCTCACTCCACGAATCCACGGCTGCCAAGCTCGCATGGGGGCCAGCCAGCACCCGGAATTCGGGGGTCATGGTGGTACGCCACAACGAATCCCCGCGTAGCCTTCGGCGGCGGAGAGAAGCCAGCGGAACTGGTCGCTCATGGCTGGGCGATTTCAGGCGTTGTGTTGACTGTGATGCAGGTACAGCGCCCAAAACCAGGTCGACCCGAGGACGAAGTCGCCCGCGAGCAGCCCGACGAATCCCTTGGATGCACTCTCGAGCACCAACAAGCCCACACCGATCAGAAAGAAGCAGACCTTCCCGAACGCGCCCACAAACAAGAGCGGCTGGTAGACGTTCGGCTGACGAGAAAGCCACGCATAGATGAGCCCAAATATCAGAACGACGAAGGACAGCAGTGATGAATACAGGAGCGGAGCGTCTCCAGGGAGACCCAACAGGTTCCCCAAAAAGGATGACGGAAAAGCCAATAGGTACGCGGCAACAAAATTCAATACGACGGACGCCTTGAGCGTGAGCCTCACTGCGGTTTCTGCGTTCACGCTTCTTCCGATCGCCGCAAGCATGGGTGCATGCCGAGGCCACGCATTATGACGCGCGTACCACCAAAACCTAGTCCATGGGTCGTCGACACCGCAGAGAGCATCAGAATATTTTCCCCTTGTCGATTTCGTTGCTCCATGGCGCGCCTGAATTCTTCCAGCCATTCCCGTCACGGGATCCCCTCGGGATTTAACATAACGCCCATACTCGGACGTTATGCCTGAAGGCAGCTTGTATGTCCTATCCCCTCAGCATTTCGACGGCGGTGGGGCCGGATTGGCGTAGGTTGATCGGAACTCGTCGGTCGGCCTGGTCGACGCTCGGAACGTTCGGGTGATCGGCTCGATCCTTCTTGGTCATGCGAATGCTCCCGTTTTTCTCCGGTTCGATGGGTGTCAGCCTCGAACGCGTTCGTTATCGGGATCGTAGAGCGAGCCTCGGGGGATAGGACATTCAAGCTGGGTTCTGGCATAACGTCCGAGTATGGGCGTTATGTTAAATCCCGAGGGGATCCCGTGACGGGGAGCCCCGTCGCGGGCATCGTGCGTTACGAGCGCTTGCCAAAAAGGTGATCGACTTGGCTCATGAACGAAAGGCATTTGGCCCACTATCGGATCAGCCAAGCTACTCGGAGAATCCATGAAATACATGAAGCCCTACTTGATATTCAATGTGGCGGTCTGGCTGCCTTGGGGACTGATCTGCATCTTCGATCTTGCGACGATCCAGAACATCATCGGCGTCACCAGCGTGAATGCATCGGGCAGCACTGACGTCCGAGTGATGTATGGCGGCGTTCAGACGGCGATGGGACTCATGGCAGCACGCGCGCTCTACGATCAACGCCACTTCGAGACCTTTCTGCACGCACTCGCGATCATGGGCTGCACAATGGCGCTGAGCCGAACGATCGGTCTGATCCTCGATGGGAGCAGCACGTTCTATACGTGGGCAGTACTGCTCTACGAGGCGTCTGCCGGAATCAGCGCGATCGTCTGGCTGAAATTTATTTCTCGACGAAGCGTGACTCAGTGAGGGCTCGACTTCCCCTGCCACTCCTCACCGCAGCGGCGCTAATCCTATTAGCCAGTATCGCGCATTCCGATTCAACCCATCCCGTAGATGGTCCGTTCAGGCTGGCGGCGCAAGCTCAAATCGATGAAGCGTTCGAGGGCGTCACGAGCGGAAATAACGTCCAGGATGCCAAGGTCGAATGGCAGACTAACATGCCAGATGGATTTCAAGCTAAACGCAATTCATCGTATCCATGGGGAACCACGACGTACGGAAGTGATGAGCTGTGGATGGGCACCATTGCCCAGGGTTGGTGTGTTTGGCCCTATCAGAATCTGAATTTTCCAGCGTATCTGACTACCTATGAGAGCCAGTTCACGGGTTGCTCGATCCAGAACGTGTTGTCCACTCCCTCACTGATCATCGTCTACAACTTCGAGACGGGCACGCAGGAGCTCATTCACGAGGGTTCGTTAACGAGCGGAGGCAAGGAATTCGCCGAAGCCATGGAACGAGACGACGACATGTCGCTCATGTCGATCATGGGCCTGCGCGCGGCTGGAACGTATGGTGATCTGGTCTTCTTCGCGGGGCACCACCTTCATAGTGGCGGCGACGGCTGGCTAAGAATCTTTGTGTTCAATGCCAAGGAGCGCTCGTTTCTGGGTTTTCGCGAGCTGCGTGGCGACACGACGAGGCGCTTCGAAACCATCACAGACGACAGCGGAGACACCGGCTTCTACACGATCATCGGGGCAGAAACTGGCATGACTCAGAATGGTCGAGGGCCGACGGTCATGTTGCGCTGGGTCGGCACGCCGGAAGAGCCGTTCCGCGGCGGCAACTATCTTCAGACGGGTGACGGCAAGGGCGCCGGCTGGGATGTCGTTTCTGCACCTGCCCTGGATCAGCACTATGGGATGATTGGCGACTTCAAGCAGTTCTCACACGTCGACGGCACGCAGCGCCTAATCATGTCTTCGGCTGCGCACCCTCTGCTCTACGACCACGACACGGGCAAGCGCGACCCGAATAGAAACGAGTCGGTCATGCTGCTCTCCGAACCGATCCCGACAGGTGGCTGGACCCGCGAAGACCGGATGGACTTCAAAGTGGTATTCGGAATGGATCGCTACGACCCGGATGTCAAAGGCCGCTGGGGGGCGAAGTGGGGAACCGCGAACTTCCACGACGGCTACATCTACTTCGGCACCTATCACCAGGGGACGAACGCCGGATTTACCCACCTAAAAGAGGCCGATGAAGACCTGTACGATGAGCTGACTAATACCGATGCCAAGTACGACGAGTTCTTAATCAATCAGTGGCGCGCTTCGTCGGTCTTTCGCATGAAGCTAGAGAACATCGAAGCAATCACCGCAGGCCGCAAAGATCCCGAGCTTCTGTATGGCTACGACGACTTCAAGGTCGCCGACTCGTCGGGCCAGTGGCAGACCAAGAAAAACCTGCTCGGCGTAAAACCGCGCTTCGGTCGGGCCGGGATGGGCAACCCGGGGAATATCTACTCTTGGACATCTGTAAGCAAGGACGGCCAGCTGTTCTGGGGCTTCTTCGACGCTTTTTCCGGCACGCACGACTTGCTGCTCAAAGCCGACGCAAGCCGGCTACTGATCTATCCCGGCTTCTGGGTGCCCGTGCCATTTTGGGAACATTTCAGAGACACGAGCCCGACACGAACCTTGTACGACTGGGCCCGAAGTGAGATGACCCGAAACGGACTAACGGATGATTTCATTCCTGGCGGTGACCTCGTTGTCTTCGAAGGCGAGGAGCCCGCGCGCGTTCTCACCAAGGTCGGCTTCGGTAATCCCTGCGCGAACGGCGTGCGAAACGTAAATGTGCTCAACGATCGTATCTACTTCGCGACTTCCACCTGGTGCAACCTGTCCAATCGAGCGGGCCTGGAGTTCTACGAGTACGTCCCCGAACTCGACATGCATAGGGCTGAGAAGCCCCCGGAGAAGTAGATGCGAGTCATCGAAATGGGATAGCTGGTCAAAGGTAATCAGTTGTCCGGGCGAGCAGCCCTTCGCCAAGCATCGGCACATTCGGAATACTCCGGGTTCATTTTTCACCACGGGGATCAACTCCAATGTCTTCCTTTACCTCTCCCATTGCGACCTCAGATCTCGGCCCCTGCCTCGTGACCGCCGGTCGGGGCGAGATGGTGACGCGAGGCCCCGCCATGGGGCTCCCCATGGCGGCTTAACCCTACGCCCCTGCCCGGACGTTGTGCCAGAACCCAGCTTGAATGTCCTATCCCCCGTATGTTCCACCGCAGTCTGATGTGCGGCGAAAATTCTGTCGGAGAAATCCCCATGTGCACGCCCGTTCTTCGAATAGATCCGGCCGTGGCACGAAAACTTTCCGGAATCAAAACCCTTAGGCGTTGGATTTGCGTTGCGCCGCCACGCGCGCGTAGGCGGCCTTGAGCGTGTAGTCACGCTCGAGTTCTTCTTTCGAAGGTTGCGCCTGCAGTTCCCTCACGCGGACATACTCGCCGCGGTCGTAGGCTTCACGAAACTCCTTGAGGGATCCAAATGCGTCCCCCACTCGACCCTGTGCACCGAGCCCGAAGCCCTCGATGGTGCCTCCGTAGGTGAGCGCCTGCAGGCCCATCCGATGAAGCAGCTTCGGGCTGGCCTCGGCGAGCACGTCCGGAGCCACCGTCATGATCCAGTTCTCCTGCTGCCGAGTCCAGGCCGTGACATTGCTCATGGTGGCCACAAAACGCTGCCGGTCGGTTCGGTTCGCGCCCGTGCCGTGGATGAGCCGACCATCAAAAATCAGCAGGGTTCCAGCTCGCGCTTCCAGGTTGATGGCCGGCGGAAGTTCACCCACCTGTCCGCCGCTGCCCGCTGCGGCCATGATCTGATGAGAGCCCGGGATCAACAGTGTTCCGCCGTTCTCTTCATTGACGTCCTGGGGGATGTACATGGTGTTGCAAAGAACCGGGGCCTCCTCGGTTTGGAAGGGAAGCAGCGGGGCCTGATCGATGTGGAGACCCTGGGGATAGCCTCCGGGATCCGCCCCATTGGAGAGAAAGCTGTGGCAAATCCAGCCCTTCCCCAAAGTCTCGTCCATGATTTCTTCGATGAGAGGTCCGGCTTGAACACCTTCCGGATCTTGCTCGATGCACTGTACGAAGCAGCGTCCTTTATTGACCAACGAATTGACATACTGCCCGGAGGGTGTGGGCATCTGAACGCCCGCACTCCGCTCTCCTGCAGCCTGCGCAAAGAGCCGCTCGCGAAAACGCGTGCACTGATCTTCCGACATCCCCTCCTCGACGAGGCAGAAGCCCCACTGCTTGAGGTCGCGACGCATTTGGTGGATGTCCTTGGTTGCAATGGGAAGGCCCTTGTCTTTCCAGTGCGGGTGCTTCCGCGCCACCGTGGTGTCCCAGTACTGACCACTCCCCCATTCGAGGGGCTTACGCATATCCGGCGGAGCGAGCCAGGGATTGTTGCGGTACATGGATTTCCAGGGCTCACCGGAGCGAAGAAACTCCGAGTAGAGCTGGTCTTCCCGAGCGGAGTTGACCTTGACCGCCGCTTCTGTGAATTCGTTCGGGATCGTCATGGGTCTTCCCCGCTCGTTTCGGGCCCCGCTGGGGCGTGTACTTGCACCGGGAACAACAGCCACTTAAAAAGATAGGCGAATCTACCCTTCCGAAGCTCCCCCGAAACTCACACCCCCCAGGCGCACTCCTAGAGCTGCTGGCTCCTCGAGTGGATAGAGCTTCGGCCGATGTGGGTCGGCGTCTGCCTGGCCTTGTTCCGGGCCCTTCCCATCCGTATGACCGTCTAGGGAAGATGCGGCTACTGGACGCCCGGCTCGAGTCTGTGCGCGAATGGCCCTTCGACGCACCCAGCCTGGTGCGGTTCGCCCTCTATGTGGCCCTGGGCCTGGGCTCCTGGCTGGGGGCGGCGGCCGTCGAGCGACTGCTGGATTTCATTCTCAATTAGAATCGATTCAGCTGGCCGTGGCCAAGCGCAAGCGCAGGGTAACGAGACCCCCTGCCCGCACGTCCAGTTGAAGTTCATCGTTCTGCCAGTCGAAATCGACCGGAGCAGGCGACTCGTCGAGCCGGGCTCCCTCCACCGAGCGGATTCGCTCTCCCAGCAAGGGCGCCCAGCGAACCTGGGCGCGCGCGGCGTGGACCGAAGGGTTGAGGAGCCGAAGAATCAACCCGTCGCCGTCTTCGGCGGGCTTGAGGGCCGAGAGTTCAACCTCTCCTTCCGAACACGTGAGCAGGGACACATCGTCCGGACAAGGCGCCGCTGTGCCCGCGGCCACCGCCCACAACCCGAGTTCCTCGGACCGCGCGTTGCGCGCATTGTTGACCGAGTCTGCGGCAAAAAGGCTGAACGTCGCCCGAAAGGAGCCGGGCACCTGAGCGAGAGGGGTGGGAAGAGAAGGTCCCGCCTCACCGGGGCGTGTGGAGAGATCGGGGCGAGAGAGCCAGCCGGTGGCGCGCAGGGCGGTCAGCGCGAGCTGACCATCCGGGAGGACTTCGCTCTCGAGCAGTCCGGGCGCGGACACAGTGAGCCCGCCGACGGACACCCATCCCTGGTTGGGAAAGGTCGTGGGGGCAGTATGGATCCAGGCCTCTCCGTCTCGCGGGGCGTTGGAGCGAGCCGCCTTTCCGAATGTGGTGGCCGCCTCGAAGTCGACCGGAGCATTACCGCTCTCCGTGCAAGCAAAGAGCACGCGAAGGCGATGGTCTTTTGCGCGGTTGTCGACACGTAACTCCACATCGAGCCGATCGACGCCGCGTGTGAGGCGGGCGATCAAAGTTATCGGCATCTCGACACGTTCTTCGAGCCGGGAGCCGCGATCTTCGTTTAGGCCGGCCGGTATCTCGAGAAAGCCGCGAACCTCCAACTCCGAAAGACCGACCGAATGGCAGCGCCGCTCGACCTCGATTCTCTGCAACGGCGTCTTTCCGCCAATGGGGACATCACCCGGGACCGGATCGAAATCGTAGGTGTCGCCCCGATCCCCCACGGCTTCGAAGCCGAAGAGTCCCTGCCACGTGCGGCCGCCCAGCTCGAGCTGCAAGCGACCGTCCTCCATGACGTCAACGGCCACACGCTCCGCGCCTTCTCCCTGTGCGATGCACCGCTCGCTGTCCACCGTGGGCTCCACGCGCTCGGCGGCCCTCAGTGTCATGCGCTTCCAACCGAAAGCCGGTACATCCTCGGCAACAAATTCAAGATCGTTGACGGGCTGCCCCGGCGCCAGACCCGGCCGCACGGTCCCCTGGTAGCCGCGCACCCAGGCGGGGCCTCCATCCACCGAGAGTCCGCCCCCCTGATTGATCTGCGCGTTCTCGAGAAGCAGCGGGTGAATGCCCTTCTTCGTATACGCGGGAAAACCATCCAGCGCGAGTCGGACACGATCCGTCCGGGTGTACGGCGTCGGATTGAAGATGGCGATGGAAATCCCCCCATCGGAATCGGCCTGATCGGGTTGGCGCGCGGTTCCAAGACCCGTCAAGCGTTCGAGAAGCCGCTCAGTCGTCTGCTCCGCCAGATCGACGATCTCGTCGTAGCGGGTCGCCATGTGGACATGCACCCGATCTTGCGAGCAGCCGCAAATCGAATCATGGGCCTGGTTGGGCAGCAATGCGCGCCAGGCCAAACGCAGAGAGGCCCGCTCATCGTCGGCACCCAGGGCCAACGCCAGTGCCGCAAAGGGCTCGACCCAACCCTGCAGCAGCGCTTCGCAGCGCCGATTGGCGATCTTCAACGTCGAGTGGGTCGACCAGACACCCGGCAAGAGATTGGCGATGCGTCCACCCAGCAATTCGCCCTCGAAGCGCGGAAGCACATCGACTTCAGGCGGCTCCGATCCGGATCGGCTCGGGGGAAGGCCTTCGCTGTACTGGTCCAGCAAGCCTCGCTCGACCGTCCAGCCCGTGGCCTTCGCCAGAGCCTCGGCGACCTCCCTCGTATTGTCATCGGGCAACATGTGATCGATGCCGTTCATGAGTAAGACGGTGTCGCGCTCACTGCGGTCCGCGAGTTCCCGGGCCAGCGACTTCACTCGTCTCACCGCCACATCGACATCTTCGTTGAGCCCCCAGGCGGGGAAATATCCCTTGCCCATATGGCTCGCTGTCACGCGGCTCCCGTCGGGCGCCTGCCAACTGTAGTCGGCGGGAAGCTCCGCGATCTCGTCGGCGTTCCCTCGCCAATAGATGAAGGGGCCCAGCCCGAAGCCCGCGAAGAGCTGAGGAAACTGCGCCGGGTGGCCGAAGGAGTCCGGCGTGTAGGCGATCCGGCTGCAGGCGCCGAGTGTTTCGGTGACGCGCCGGCCCTCCAGCAGATTGCGCACATGGGTCTCGCCAGTGGGGATCAGAGAATCGGGCTGCACATACCAGGGACCGGCCGCCACTCGCCCCGCCGCCATGGCGGCCGCCAGCAGCTCGCGTTTTTCAGGACGGATCTCGAAATAATCCTCGATCACAATGGCCTGACCGTCCAGCTGGAAGTGGAAGCCGGGGTCGGATTCCACGAGCTCGAGTATCCGGTCCACGGTATCGACCAGCCGAGCCCGAAAGGCCTGGAAGGTCTTGTACCACTCGCGGTCCCAATGGGTGTGTGAAACGAGAATGCAGCGCATCGCTCAAGCATACACCTGCGAGACGATCTCATCCCCTGCTTTGTCGGTCTTCCGCTCAGAGGGTCCGCTGCATCGCCTCATGATCCCCCACCCCCTTTATTTCTGCATCCAAGTGCCGTCATCTCCGTGAGGGCATTCGCTGAAGCGGAAAGTCAGGAAGCGGCCCTCCGAAGAACTTCGTTGGCAAGAACGACTTCCGTACCCGCCAACCCCACCGAGCAGTAAAGAGTAATGTCATCGGGGTTCGCCCTGCCGCGAAACTTTCCCGCAATGATTTGCTCCAGACCGATAGGAGCCGGGCCCGAGGTGAGGAAGAAACGACCGTAGGCTTCGACTTGCTTGAGAGAGTCCGTGGTCACGACCGCGCAACGAGCCCCAAAGTCGGATGGAAGTTCCTGCGCGCCGAAGAGCTTCGGGCCCACAGTACTGACATGTGCCCCCGGCTTGATCCACCCGGATTCGAGCACTGGCGAGGTGCTCGACGTCGCACAGATTACGATGTCGGCTTCAGCGACCGCATCTCGCGGAGAGGTCGCGACCATGCAGTCCAATTGATATTGCTCAAGGATCTCATCTCGCAAAAGCTCCGCGCTGGCGACCGTGCGGCTCGACAAGAGAAGTTGAGACACCTCGCGTACGGCCAGTGCGGCCTCGATTTGTGAGCGCGCTTGAGCACCGGCACCCAGGACAGCAAGAACCGAAGAACTCGGGTTTGCGAGGTGCTTGATGGCGACACCCCCCAATGCCCCCGTTCGGAGAGCGCCGATCCGACTCCCTATTACCAGTCCCTTGAGTTGGCCATCTCTCGCATCAAAGACGGCCACAACCTGGTCCGTATCCGTTCCAGCGCCGCGAAACGTGTCATACGCCCGGAAGCCAAGGACCTGCTCGGTTCCAGTCGCCGCTCCCGCCGTGAAGACAATGGAACCCGCATCGATATCGAGTGAGAAGCGAGGAGGTGCAACGAGATGGCCCGAGGCCTTTAAAGGCGGGAAGCCCGGGCTTGCGCCAACGAAGGCGTCGCCGTTGGGCGGCCGGACCCATCACCTCGGGTCGCGATCCCTCCCCCCCTCCGACTGGTCGACCACCGCCCGCATCACAAGCCGTCGATTCCCGCATTGATCAAATCGTGCATACGCGCTGGATCGTCCACCGTGTAAGCATAAACGGCGAGATCAGCCGAGTGGGCGGCCCGAATCAAGTCGGCGCTGGCCAGCAAAAAATGGGGGTTCACCGCCTCGGCACCGAGCCCGCCGGCACGGTCGAGCAGTGTGTCCAGCTGGGGCTGCCGGGGATCCACCAGAGCAGCCAAGCGCGCCGCCGGGGAAATTCGTCGAATTTCGGCCAAAATCGAATCCTCGAACGAAGAGAAAAGCGTCTGCTCCAACAGACCCCGATTCTCCACCGCCTCGAGAGCCTGAGCCTCCAGCCCGGGATAGGGGCCTCCCCTCCCCCGCTTGAGTTCCAGATTGAATGGCAACACATGCCCGAATTGGTCCAGAACCTCCTCAAGGGTGGGAATCATCGAAGCCTCGTCCCCCCCCACGCTGAGAGCTCTCAACTCGGCCAGGGTTCGCTCCCCAATGGCGCCCTCGCCGCCGAGGGCGGTCAAGTCGGCGTCGTGGGCGATCACGATGGCCCCATCCCGACTGCGATGCAGGTCGATCTCGATCATGTCCGCGCGCTGCTCCACAGCCAGCGCGTAGGCGGGAAGCGTGTTCTCCGGGAGATAGGCCGAGGCGCCGCGATGGGCAATCACGAGGGGCGGGGCTGACACACGCAACATGGAGTTCCTCTGGCCTTGTGGGGGATGGGTGGGGGGGGGAATGGGGAATCGGAACTGGACAGTTCGCCCTGGGCGGTGAATCCCGCCGCAGGTAGGTATAGCTAGACTGCTAGGCAGGTAGGGTATCGCCGGCCACCCCCACCGCTCCGGGCACCTGCTCGGGTCTGAAGAATGAAGTTATCATGAGCGCGCGCAATCTGTCGCGACAGGTTAAAAGGAGAAACTGGAAATGGGGAAATTCGACGCAGGCTTCGCGGGTTCGGTCGCCCTGATCACTGGGGCCGCCTCGGGAATCGGCCTCGCGACCGCTCGCCGCCTGGCTGCCGAGGGCGCCACCGTGGTGATCGCCGACCTCAACGAGGGTGCGGCCAAGACGGCAGCCCAGGAATTGGGAGCGGATTCCGTCGCCTTCGATGTCGCCGATCCCGATGCCTGGCTCGAAACCGTGGAGGGGATCAAAAATCGCCACGGCGGGCTTCATTTGGTTCATCTCAATGCGGGCATCACGACCTACCGAGCGGAAAACTCCGACGCACCCCGCCTGGGTTTCGACCTTTCGGCGGTCCCCCTGGAGAACTACCGACGCATCATGGGGGCCAACGTGGACGGGGTGATCCTCGGCGCCCGGGCCTGCATTCCCCTGATCGCTGCCAGTGGGGGCGGCGCCGTGATTGCCACCGCATCGGCCGCGGGAGCCATCGCCTTTCCGCCGGACCCGATCTACACCGCCACCAAGCACGCCGTCGTGGGTTTCATCCGCTCCATGGCGCCTTCGTTGGAGGCCCAGGGAATCGGCTGCCACGCCATCATGCCGGGCATCGTCGACACCGGCCTGCTCGCGGAAGGCATGGCGGATCAGGCCCGCACCTTGGGAATCCCCGTGATTGCCCCCGAAGAAATCGCCGAGGCCGTGGTCGGGGCCGCCCAGTCCGGCAAAACCGGTGGACTCTGGATCTGCCTCGCCGATCGCCCGGCCTTCCGCTACGCGTTCAATCCGATTGACGGGCTCGGGCTTCCCGAAACCGACTGAACCCCCACACGAAGGGAGAGATCATGTGGACCGCCATCGCCGCAATTTCCGGGGCACTCGCCGTCGCCGCCGGTGCTTTCGGAGCCCACGGCCTGCGTGAGAAGGTCACCCCGGATCAACTCAACGCCTGGACGACCGCTTGCCAATACCACTTGGTCCACAGCGTTGTCCTGCTGGCCCTCGCTCTCTACGCCTCCGGAGCGGCCACCGGAGCAGCCGGCGGCGGGGACAAGGCCATTCGTATCCCGGCTTGGCTCTTCCTCACGGGCATGCTGCTCTTTTCCGGATCGATTTACGCCCTGGTGCTCACGGGCCAGCGCTGGCTCGGGCCAATCACCCCGATGGGCGGTCTGCTGCTGATCGCCGGTTGGATCTCCCTCATCTTCGTAGCGGGAAGCAAGAGCCCCTAGTGGGCCCCTTCGAACCCGGGCTTTGCCGAGCGTGCCGCCATGGCCGAACTCTCCGAAGCCCGCGCGGGAGTTACTTCCAGCGCTGCGATCGGGCCCAGAGCGACCCGCTCTACGCCGCCTATCCCGGGCTTCCCGTTCGCGTTTGCCCGGGATACGAGGAAATCGACCCCGAGACAAAACCCACCGAGCCCGCCCCGGAACGTCACCGCTGAACCGCCCTACTCGGCCCAATCCCGGGAGCGCTCCACCGCCCGCTGCCAGCCGCGATAAAGAGAATCCCTCTTCGCCGCGCTCATCGCGGGTTCAAAGAGCGTGGTCGGCCCCTTGGAGGCCTCCAGATCGGCGCGATCCCGCCAAAAGCCCACGCCCAGGCCCGCCAAAGCGGCCGCCCCCATGGCGGTGACCTCCAGAACGGCGGGACGTTCGACGCTGAGCCCGAGGATATCCGCCTGGAATTGCATCAAGAAATCGTTCTGACAGGCGCCGCCGTCCACGCGCAGGCAATCCAGGGAGAGCCCCGCGTCGTTCACCATGGCGTCCACCACGTCCCGGCTGCTGAACGCGATGGACTCCAGCCCCGCGCGAACAATCTGCTCTCGGGTGGTGCCCCGGGTCAACCCCACCATGGCCCCCCGCGCCCTTTCATCCCAGTACGGCGCGCCCAGGCCGGTAAAGGCCGGTACCAAGTAGACGCCGCCGGTATCGGGCACCGACCGGGCAAGCTCCTCGCTCTGAGCCGCATCCTCGATGAGTCCGAGGCCGTCGCGCAGCCACTGCACCGCTGCACCGGCCACGAACACGCTGCCCTCCAGGGCGTACTCCACCTCGCCCCCAATTCCCCAAGCGATCGTGGTCAGGAGTCCAGACTCCGAGGTCGCGGCTTCGTTTCCGGTATTCATCAACAGGAAGCAGCCCGTGCCGTAGGTGTTCTTGAGGCGACCGCTTTCAAAACAGCCCTGGCCAAAAAGCGCCGCTTGCTGGTCCCCAGCGATCCCCGTCACGGACACCTCGCCCCCCAGCCATTCCGAAGCCACGATGCCGAACTCGCCGCTGCTGTCGCGCACCTCGGGCAGCATCGCCCGGGGAATATTCAGGGCGGACAACATGAAGTCGTCCCAATCCCGCTCATGAATATTGTAGAGAAGCGTTCGCGAGGCATTGGAGTACTCGGTCGCGTGAACACGGCCCTTGGTCAGGTTGTAGAGCAACCAGGTGTCGACGGTGCCGAAACACAATTCCCCGGCTTCGGCCCGCTGTTGGGCGCCGTCCACGGCATCCAGAATAAAACGGACCTTGGTTCCCGAAAAATACGCGTCCACCACCAACCCGGTGCGCCGCTTGACTTCCTCTTCAAGGCCGCGCTCGCGTAGATCGTCGCAAATCGCCATGCTCTGACGCGACTGCCAGACGATCGCGGGGTAAATCGGCCGACCGCTCTCGCGCTCCCACACCACCGCGGTCTCCCGCTGGTTGGTGATACCCACGGCGGCCAAGTCCGACGCCTTCGCCCCCACCTGGGCCATCACGCCCCGTGCGGCGCGAAGTTGGCTCTGCCAGATTTCCTCGGGGTCGTGCTCCACCCATCCCGGCTGGGGGAAGGATTGGCTGAACTCGTATTGGTCCAAACCCACCACCGCCCCCTCGTGATCGAAGAGCAGTGCCCGAGACGAAGTCGTCCCCTGATCGAGCGCCAGGATGTATCGGCTCAAATTCCCTTCTCCCTTCTCCTGCCCAGTCTCCTGGCCCTTCGCCTGCCCCTGCTCCTGCCCCTGCCCTGCGCCCTTTCGATCGAGGGTCCAGGCGGTTTAGTTCTCGCTGAAGAGCGCATCCACGAATTCCTCGGCATGAAAATCCTGGAGATCCTCGATCCCTTCGCCCACACCCACAAAGTGCACGGGAATGTCAAATTCGTCGGCCAGGCCCACGATGACGCCGCCCTTCGCGCTGCCATCGAGCTTGGTCAGCACCAGTCCGGTGAGCTCCGTAACCTCGCTAAAGAGTCGGGTTTGAGAAATCGCATTCTGGCCCGTATTCGAGTCCAGAACCAGCAAAGTCTCGTGGGGAGCCCCCGGCAGATCGCGGCCAAGAACCCGGGCGATCTTGGCCAATTCCTCCATCAGGGGTTTCTTGGTCTGGAGACGTCCGGCGGTATCGATCAACGCCACGTCGGCATTTTCGGCGATGGCTGCTTTGACGGTGTCGAAGGCCACCGCTGCGGGATCTCCCCCGGGTTTCCCCGCGATGACCGCGCAACCGACCCGCTCGCCCCAAACCTGGAGTTGGTCGATGGCCGCCGCCCGGAAAGTATCTCCGGCTCCCAAAACCACCTTCTTTCCTTCCGCGACATAACGGGCGGCGAGCTTCCCGATGCTGGTGGTCTTTCCCGAACCGTTTACGCCGAGAACCAGCACCACGTGGGGCCCAGGCGAAGCCTCCATCGGTTCCCGGGGTTTTTCCACGCGTACGAGTTTCTCCAGAATCGCGTCCCGCAGGACCTGACGGACACCGTCGGCATCGAAACCCGCCGCCTCCTGGGTGACCCGCTCCAACAGGGACTGGGCAGTGGATACCCCGAGGTCGGCGGTGAAGAGAACTTCCTCGAGTTCTTCGATCAACGCCGCATCGACCTTGCGCCCAGCCATGATTCCGCCGATCCGGCCAATCAGGGTCTCGCTGGTCCGCGCCAGTCGTTGGCGGAGAAAGCCCACCCCCCTTTCAACAGGCGGCGCTCCGGTTACCGGGGCCGGTCCGGGCTCGGGGGGAGCCGCTTCGGCAACCGCTTCGGCAACCGGCTCGGCTCCGGGCTCGGCCTCGACGCGCACGTCGAGTTCGGTACCGGAAACCGGCGTCGGAGCGGGCTCTTCGTCCAGAGCCGTTGGGGCGCGCTCAACCCCCTCCCTCGGCGGGGGCGCCTCGACCACGGCCGGGGGCCGGGTCTTTCGCGTCAAGCGTTCCACCAGGAGTGCCGCGAGCCCGGGCGCCAGGAGCAGTCCTGCGGCCAGCAAACGCGCGTGCTCGATCAACAGGTCGAAAAATTCGGGAGAGATCCAGTACGGGTTCGGTTCCATAGGCGCCGGAGGATAGAGAACGACCCCGACGAAGCCACTCCCTTCCGACGCCAACCCCAGACGAGGAAGAGCCGGAATCCTTCAGCTAGCGCAGTTCCACCCCGACCAGCTTGCTGACGCCCTTTTGCTCCATGGTCACACCGTAGAGAACGTCGGCCACCTCGATGGTCCGCTTGTTGTGGGTGATGACCAGGAATTGTGAAACAGCGGCCATATCGGTGATCAAGCTGTTGAAGCGACCCACGTTGGCGTCATCCAGCGCGGCATCCACCTCGTCGAGGAGGAAGAAGGGCGATGGGCGCACCTGGAAAATCGCCACCAGCAGGGCCAGGGCAGTCATCGTCTTCTCGCCGCCCGAGAGCAGGTTCACATTCTGCAGGCGCTTGCCCGGGGGCATGGCCATGATGTCGATACCGGCTTCCAGAACATCCTCGACTTCGGTGAGTTGAAGGCTGGCCTTACCACCGCCGAAGAGCCGGGGGAAATTTTCCGAGAAACGCTTGCTCACGGCTTCGAAGGTGTCTCGGAAGCGCTTCCGGCTCGTGCGGTTGATGCGCGCAATGGCTTCGCGCAAGGATTCAATGGTCCGCTCGAGATCGATTTGCTGTTCCGAGAGAAAACGAAAGCGTTCGGCCAGTTCCTCGTGCTCTTCGATCGCACCCACGTTGACTTCGCCCAGGGATTCCAGAGCCTTCTGAATGCTCGAAAGTTCGCTCTCCCGAGCGTCTTTGGGGGCGTGTGCCCATTCGGCATTTTGCCGGGCTTCGCGCAGGGCGTTGGCCGACTCTCCGGCGGTCATCGCAGCAGACGTCTCGCCTCCCTCTCCCGCCTCACCCGGTTCCGTGTCTCCCGACAGGCCCTGAAGGCGGGCCGCCACCTCGGCCTCGGCCGCGGAAGCCTCGCCTTCGGTTCCCTTGCTCTCGGGGCTCTCCTGTAGGGGCGGCCGCTGCCAGGTCGTCAGGTCCACCTCCCAGCGGTCGCGAATCTGGCCGACCTGATGCTCGAGTCGGATCTCCGTCTCACGCAGTTGGAAGTCCGCTGCGGTCGCCTCCTCCTGGCGCTCCGTCAACTCGGTGCGCACACCCCGGAGACTCTCCTCGAGTTCCCGAACGGTTTGGGATTCGCGCTCATACGCGTCCCGGGCCGCATCATTTCCAACCCGGGCGGCCTCTTCTGCCACGAGCCTTTCCTCGAGTTCCCGCTCTCCCTGGCCGCACTCGGCTTCCAATTCTCCGCATCGCTCGATGCCCGCCTGAATCTCACCCTCCCGGCGGCTGATCCACTCGGCGGTCTCTCGGGTGGAACTATCAAAACGCGACACTTGCTCCAGAATCCGGTCTCGCCCTTCGATTCGGTTGTTGTGGACCACCCGCAACTCGGTCAAACGGGTCTGGCGGCGGCCCAGTTCGCGCCCCAATGAGCCAAGCTTGAGCCCCAGCGAGTCCAGGGAAGCCTGACCGTGGCTCCGCTCATGGCCCCAGGTTTCGAGTTGGGTCGTCACTGTCGCGTGCTCTTCCGAGAGCGCCTCGGCCTCGGCAAGCAATTCGGCCCGCTCGGCGATTCGGTTCTGCCTAGTTTCGCCGAGGGTTTTCCGGCGTTCGGAGGCGCGCTCAAGATCCTTCTCGTGGGTGGCCACGGCCAGGGCGGCGGTGTGTTGGCGGCTGCGCACGTTGTCGAGTTCCAGGACCGCCGCTTCGACTTCCGCAGACGCATTCCCCTGAACAACTTCGAGTTCCTTGGTCTTCAGAGAGAGCGCTTCGACCTCCGCCCCCAGTTCGCGAATCTCGGCCCGGCGCCCCAAAGAACCGCCCGCACCAGCGGGGCCGCCTCCCGAAACGACCCCATTGGCCATGACGATATCGCCGTCCCGGGTCACGAAGGTCGCGGGCAGCGAAGTCGCCCCGTAGAGATCCAGCGGCTGGGCGAGGTTGTCCACCAGATAAACATCGCCGAGGAGGCGCTGGGCCAAACCCTCGTGCCCGGAATGGGGCTGGACGAATTCCAGAATCGGATCGCCCAAGGGGACGATCCCCGCCCCGGGCATTTCCGCGCCTTGAAGCAGGAAGAGGCCTCGGCCGGCCTCGGCCTCGTGGAGGCTCGCCAGGGCATCGACAACCTTCGCACCCTCCGAAAGAACCAGCGCATCGGCGCGCTCGGCGAGCACCGCACCCACCGCGTGGGCCACTTGGGGATCGACGTCGAGAAGTTCTCGTACCAACCCCAGGACCCCAAAGCGGCTCGGCCCGCTGGCCTCCTGCTCCATGATGTGGCGGGTTCCCGGACCCAGATCTTCGTTGCTGGCGACGAGTTCTTGCAGGGAGGCCATCCGGGCACGGCGAGCGCCCAGAGTTTCCCGCTTATCCTGGAGAGCCTGGGTGGCTTCAGCCAAGGCCGCCGTGGCGTGCTCGTGATGGCGCATGGCGCCGATCAGCTGTTCCTGGAATCCCTCGTGCTCGGCCAGCAGGTCATGCAAAGCCCGCTCGAGGTGGCTCTCTTCGTTCTGCAACTCACCGGCGGCGATCTGCTGCTCTTCGTCGTCGCGGTCGGCCGAGCGCAGGCGTTGATCGATGGCGGCACGGCGGTCGGCCAGTGCGGCGATGCGGTCCTCGCCCCGGGCCATGGAGGTCAGAACACCGACTTGGAGTTGGTTGCCATTTTCCCGCTCGGCTTCGGCGGCGCCCAATTCGCTCTGGCTCTCGGCGACCTCGGACTCGGCGGCATCGACGTTGGCCTGCTGACCGCGCACCGTCTGCTCGAGTTGGTCGAGTTCCTGTCGAGCCTCGACGGCCTCGGCCTCTACTTGGGTGAGTTGGGTGCGCAGTTGATCGAGTTCTCGCCGCCGACCCTCGTTGCTCTCACCAATATTTTCGCGCTCCCGGCGACCGAGTTCGAGCTTTCCCTCGACATTCTTGATCTCGCTGCGCAGGGCATAGAGTCTTTCCGACCCTTGGCTCACCGCCTTCTCGGCCTCGGTCAGCGCTATCCGCTTCTCCTCCACGGCCAACTCACGTTCGGACAACCGGGTGGAAAGCGCGGTGACTGCATCGCGCAGTTGCGTCACGCGCCCCTTCGCCTCTCCCGTAAGAGCAAGCAACTCACTGCGCTCATCCGAGGCCAGGGAGAGTTCAAGAATCCGCTGGGTCTCTTTAAAGCGCTTGTACCGGGCAGCCTTCCGGGCTTGGCGTTCCAAGGAACTGATCTGACGACGGATCTCGCTCAGGATGTCGTTGACCCGATGAAGGTTCTGCTCGGTGGACTTGATCTTGCTTTCCGCCTCGCGCCGGCGAGCCTTGTACTTGGTGATCCCCGCGGCTTCCTCGATCAGCAGGCGCCGCTCTTCGGCCTTGGCGGACACGATCTCCGCCACCTTGCCCTGCTCGACGATCGTGTGGCCCTTGGCCCCTACACCGCTGTCGCGGAAGAAATCATTTACATCCCTCAGGCGAACCGCGGTTTTGTTGATCAGATACTCGGACTCTCCCGAACGATAGAGGCGCCGGCAGATCTCGATCTCGCTGTAATCCGCGTAGTCGGCCGGGGCCTTGCCCTCGGCGTTCTCGAAGCTGAGAACCACCTCCGCCATGCCGATAGGCGGCCGGCTGGCCGATCCACCGAAGATCACGTCCTCCATGGACTTACCACGGAGTTTGCGCGCGGATTGTTCCCCCATCACCCAGCGCACCGCATCGGCCACATTGGACTTGCCGCATCCATTGGGACCCACCACCGCCGTCACGCCATTATCGAACGTGAACGTCGTACGGTCGACGAAGGATTTGAAGCCCTGAAGCTGGAGTGACTTGATTCGCAACGATTCCTCGATCTGGAGACTACTCCGCGTTAATGAAGCAACCTCTCCGGAACCTACCCTCGTCCCATGAACCTTCCCCTAGGGGAACTCTCCGTCGGTCACCGCTCGCCGATGTAATGGATTTAGAGGATAAAACTCGAGTTCCAAAGAAGATTGGGCTCGGTCCAGGGGGGACCTTCTAAATACCACTCCCAGCTAGCCCTCCGCAAGAGAATTGAGGGCATTTCACCTATCTGCCCCACTTTTCGATGGGCGCGAGGAGTCGGCTCAAGGCCCGAGAGGCTCGGTGGCCTGGCCAAGATCGAGTTCGGTTTGAAGGGTATAGAGGCGGCTATAGGCCCCCCCGCGGGCCAACAGGTCTTCATGGGGGCCGGACTCAACGAGTTGCCCGTGGTGGAGAACGTAGATTCGATCCACATCGCGAATCGTCGAGAGTCGGTGCGCAATCGCGATGGCGGTCTTGCCCCGCATCAGCGTATGGATCCCCCGCTGGATCATCGCTTCCGTCTCGCTGTCGATGGAACTGGTGGCCTCATCCAGAACCAAGATCTGCCCGCCATGGGCGAGGGCTCGAGCAAAGGAAAGCAATTGGCGCTGGCCGGCCGAGAGGTTTGTTCCCCGCTCGCGAATCTCGGCCTCATAGCCCCCGGGCATCCGCTCAATGAAACCGTGGGCCTCCACCGCCCGCGCCGCCCCCTCGATATCGATCTGTTCCAGATCCCTGCGTCCCAGGCAAATATTGTCGCGAACCGAACCGCTGAAGAGGAATACATCCTGGAGAACCGTGGCCACCCGTCTCCGCAACTCGCGCTGGGGCATCTCCCGAACATCGACGCCGTCCACGAGGATCCGGCCCCGGGTTACATCGTAGAATCGCGAAAGCAGGCCGATCACCGTGGTCTTGCCCGCCCCGGTCGCTCCCACGAAGGCGATGCGTTCCCCGGGCTCGACCCGGAAGGAGAGGTCGCGCAGCACCCAGTCCTCCCCCTTATAGGCGAACCAGACCCCCTGGAACTCAACCCTGCCCTGGCCCACAGGCATCGGTGAAATCCGCTCACTTTCCGGCGGATCCTGGATGCCGACTTCGGTTTCCAGGAGTTGAAAAATCCTTTCGCTGCTCGCCATGGAGGACTGCATGACCGAGTACTTGGCCGAGAGGTCCTGAAGCGGCCGGAGAAAACGCCGCATATAGTCGATGAACTGGTACAGAACCCCCGCCTCGACCAAGCCCGTTCCGACCCAGATAATGACGGCAATTGTCACGCCACCCACGGTTTCCACCGCGGCAAAAAGCAGGGCGTCGTAGCGAATCGACTGATTCCAGGCGTCTCGATGGTCGGCGTTCATCTGGTCGAACTCGCGCATATTCCGCGCTTCCCGGGTAAAGAGCTGGACCACCTTCATGCCGGTGATCGTTTCCTGGATATGCGCGTTGATCCGGGCAATTCGGACCCTGACCGCTCGGAACGCCTCCCTCACCTTCAATCGAAAGATGACCGCGGCAATGGCCAGAAAGGGGATCGCCGCAAAAGTGGCCAAGGCGAGTTTCGGGTTGAGATAGAAGAGAACAAGGGCGAAGCCCACCATCTTGAAAACATCGGTGATCAGCGCCACCACGCCGGCACTGAACATCTCCGTCACGTTTTCAACGTCATTGGTGGCCCGGGTGACCAGGCGGCCCACCGGATAGCCGTCAAAGAACCCCATATGGAGCTGCTGAATTTTTTCGAAGACAGCGCCGCGCACATCGCGCATCGCGGACTGGCCGGTCACCGCCATCAGGACCATGTGTCCGAACTGAAGCCCCATCCCCAGCAGGGCCACCACCAGGTAGAGCAACGCGAGCCAGGCCAGGGTCGAAAGGCCCAGGGGAGGATCGAAGACCCAGGACGCCAGAGCGCCCGCCTCCTGGTCGGTCGTCCCGGGTGCGAACGCATAGTCCAGCCCGGTCTTAATGATCCATGCAGGCGCGAGCTCCAACGCAAAAATCGGCACCACCAGCAGCAACGTCACGACAACCTGCCAACGATACGGCGAGATATAACGCCAGAGCAGGACAAGCAGCCGGGTATCGTACGCCTTGCCCAGGGCTTCCTCTTCGTAGAAGATATCGCTCACTTCGCCGCGCCCCCGCTTTCATCCGCCGTGCTCTCCACGAGATCGGACTCTAGTTTTCGGCGCCGTTCCGAAGCCGCCTGCTCGCTGGCCAAACGCGAATAGAGTTCGCCCGCGGCCACCAGTTCGTGATGACGACCGACTTCCACCACTCGGCCCTCATCCAGGACCACGATCTGGTCGCAGTCTCGAACCGTGCTCACGCGAGAGGCCACCACCACCACCGTGCGCCCCTGAAAGACCTTGGTCAATTGCGACTGGATCGCGGACTCGGTCTCGGCGTCCACTGAGGACAGGGTATCGTCCAAAATCAGGATGCTCGGCCGGAGCGCCAGGGCGCGGGCCAGGGCCGTTCGCTGGCGCTGGCCGCCGGAGAGCATAATGCCCCGCTCTCCCACCAGAGTGTCGAAACCCTCGGGCAGTTCGTGGATATCCTTGGCGAGTTGGGCCATTTCCGCGGCCTCTCGGATGCGCTCGGAACCCGCGTCCGGGGGCAACCCGTAGGCGATATTGTCCGAAAGGCGGGTGGAGAACAGGAACGAGTCCTGGGGCACCATGGCGATGCTCGACCGCAGAAGCTTCAAGGGCAACCGGTTGATATCGGTGCCGTCCAGAAAGACCTGGCCATCATCGACTTCGTAGAGTCGGGGGATCACCGAAGCCAAGGTGGTCTTGCCCGAACCGACACTGCCGACCACGCCCAGACTGGATCCGGCGGGAACGCGAATGCGAAGATCCTTCAGCGCCCAGTCCGAATCCGTCTCGTGATAGCGGAAGCTCAGACCTCGAAACTCGATTTCCCCGCGAAGCGATTCCACGTCTTCCAGCACTTCGTGGTCGCGGATAGAGGGTTCCACCGAAAGAACTTCGTCGATGCGCTGCATCGCCGCCGAACCCCGCTGAACCAGGGCAACCACCCAGCCCATGATGAAGGTCGGAAAGGTCAGGTCCCAGATATACATGGCGAAGATGAAAAATTCGGCCACACTCATTTCGCCCTTGCTGATCGATGCCCCGCCGACCATCAGAACCACCCACATGGCCACCGCGGGCAGCATGCCGGTAATCGTCGGCATCGCGCCGTTGATCCAAACCAGCCGCAGGGCACGCTGATAGAGTTCTTCGTTGATCCGCTTGAAACGACTCGCCTGCTCGTCTTCCATCGCATAGGCCTTGACGACAGAGATTCCCGAGACCACTTCCTGGACCTGGTTCGAGAGGTCGGCCAGTCCGACCTGAACCGCCAGACTGCGCGAGTAGAGCGTGCTGCCGAAGACTCGGGCAATCACGATAAAGAGCGGGTAAGGGATCAGGACCAACATCGCGAGGGTCGGGTCCAACACGAACATGGCCACCAAAACCCCGAGAAAGAGGACCGGCGTCTGCACGATGGAGAGCAGGCCGGGCCCGAGCATGAGGCGAACTGCGTTGAGATCATTGACGCAGCGACTCATCAGGTCACCCGTCCGCCAGTCAAAGTAGAAGGACTGAGGCAGGCTCTGCAGGTGGGCGAAGAGATCGTTTCGCATCTCGTATTCCACCTCTCGGGCCGCAGTAAAAACCAGCAAGCGTGAGAAGAAGCGGAGCCCGCCCCGGGCAACGGCCACGCCGAGCAGCGCGATGAAACGGGTCTGCAAGGCCTCGGGCGGAAGGTCCGGGTCCATTGCCCCCTCGATGGACCATCCCACCATCATGGGAAAAGCCACGAAGGCCGCCACGTAGCCCAGGGTTAAAAGAGTCCAGAAGCTGTAGTAGACGAGATTTCGGCGTAGGTAGACCGACAGCCGGCGAAGCGCGTGCCGGACCGGACTGTCGCCCGTTTCCTCCGCCGAAAGAACCGGGGCCGCGCTCATCGGCCCACCCAGCGGGCGATCCGCGTTCGTCCGACCCCGAGTCGCCAGGCGGCTAGGCCCAGGGCATTGCGAAAAAGCGTGCCCACCAGCCCCCGGTCGCAATAGCGACGGGCCGACGTGATGGCCGCCGGGCGCAAGGCGACCACCGCACCGCGACGATTCAATTCCCGCACCAGGTCCAAGTCCTCCATGATCTCCACCGCCGGAACGCCCCCCATCGCCGACAGGATCGATCTCCGAACAAAAATTGCCTGATCACCGTAGGGCAAAGAGAAGAGTCGGACCCGCATCGAAACAATGCTCTCCACCCACCGAAAGACGACTCCGGGCGCATCGAAGCGGAGCCGAAAAGCGCCGCCCACCACACCCGGGTCCGCCAGCGCTCCGCGCAGCGCCCCCTCCCAGCCCGGCTCCAGCCGGGTATCGGCATGGAGAAACACGACGACCTCCCCGGCGCTGGCTCGCCAACCCGCCTCGAGTTGCCGAGCCCGGCCTCGCGGAGCCGTCAGAACCCGAGCCCCCAGTTCGCGCGCCCTTTCGGCGGTCCCGTCTCGGCTCCCCCCATCCACCACCAGGACCTCCGGACCCGGATCAGTGCCTGGATCGGTGTCTGGATCTGCGCCCGGATCAGCCCCTGGATCGGCCCCTGGATCGGTGCCCGACTGAGCGCCCAGATCGGTGCCCAGAGTGCTCCCCCGAATCGCGGATCCCGGGGCGACGCCGACACGCCCACGCATTACGCTCGCGAGGGCTCCCGAAATCTGCTCGACCTCGTCGAGCACCGGAATGACCACAGCGATTTTCACCCGCGCACGCTAGCACGACCCCAATCGACGCTTAAAGCGAGCCCCGGCGATTGACGCCCCCATCCCCGTCCCCTATTCCATCGGCGTGACCGACCCCAAAGAGCCCACCGCCCCCGCCTATGCGAAAGCAGGCGTCGACCTCGATCATGACGAGTCCTTCATCGATGAGGTGAAGGAAATTGTTCGAACCACCCACCGGCCCGAGGTTCTCTCGTCCATCGGAGGCTTCGCGGGGCTTTTCAAGACCCCCGACCGCTACAAGGATCCCGTCCTCGTGGCCGCCACCGACGGCGTGGGGACCAAGATCAAACTCGCTGCCCAGATCGGTCGCTTCGATACGATCGGGATCGACTGTGTGGCCATGGTGGTCAACGACCTGATCGTCCAGGGAGCCGAACCCCTAGTTTTCCTCGACTATATCGCCATGGCCCGGCTGGAAAAAAAGATCGCCGCGGATGCCCTTCGGGGTCTCGCAGAGGGCTGCCGGCGGGCGGGGTGTGCGCTCCTCGGTGGAGAAACCGCCACAATGCCCGGGGTTTACCGCGAAGGCGATCTCGAAATGGTCGGCTTCTCGGTGGGCGTCGTGGAACGCGACTCGATCATCGATGGCTCGACCATCAGCGAGGGCGATTCGGTGATCGGGCTGTCCTCGAGCGGCTTCCACAGCAATGGCTATTCCCTGGTACGGAGCATCCTGGACAAGAGCATCGCGGCCGGCGAATCGGAGCTCTTCGGTACAGCGCCCGGTCTCAAGAGCAGCCTGGCCAGCGAGTTGCTCGCACCCACGCGAATCTACGTCAAGCCGATCCTCAACCTGCTGCGCGACTTCACGGTCCATGGGCTTTGCCACATCACAGGAGGGGGCTTCGACGGCAACATCCCCCGAGTTCTCCCCCGGGGCGTTCGCGCGCGAATCAATCCGGCCGCTTGGCCCCGCCCGGGCGTCTACGACTGGATCCAGCAATGCGGCGAACTCGACAAAAGCGAACTTCTTCGGGTCTTCAATTGCGGCATCGGCATGGTCATCGTCGCCCCGGAAGCGCAGACCAAAGACATTTGCCAGCGGTTGGAGGGGCTCGGCGAGCGCGCTTACGTGATCGGCACGATCGAACGCAAAAACCCCGATGAAGCGGCTTTGCTCATGGACGCATCCTTCAGGCCCCCAGCCTGATGCGCCGCCTCACCCGGGTCACCGATACCACCCGGCTAAGGGCGCGACGCTGGGATGCTCTGGTTGTCGGGAGCGGCGTCAGCGCTCTGGTCGCAGCGGCACGCCTGGGCAGTGCGGGCCACCGGGTCCTGGTGGTGGAAGAGGATGCCACCCGAGCTCTCCATCCCGCCCTGCGAGAACCCTTCTTTCTCGCGGGATCCCGAGACGGCGGGGTTCTTGAAGCCTGCATTCGCGAACTCAGCATTCCGCTCCTCGATCGTCGGCGCCTGGGCACCGAACGCCTGGCCTACCAGGTCACCGGACCGGGGTTGCGCCTGGACGTCGGCGGCCCGGACATCACCAGTAACGAAATCGCGCGCTGGGGGTTGTGCGGTGCCGAGGACGCAGCGGCCCTGGTGCGCGCCCTGGGCGAAGCCACCGAGGCGGAACGCCAGGTCATGCTGACTTCGCCCCTGGTGAGGCTCGGCCGCCGACTCGGCATAAACCGAGCGGGGACGACGGGCTCGCACATGCGCGGACTACCCGCCGAGGTCGCCCGGACCGGCCCATCGCTGCAGCCGGTTCTCGACGCCCAGGTTTCCGCGCTCTCGAATCTTGCCACCGGGGCGGTTTCGCCCGAGGCCCGGGCCCGCCTGCTGGGCTGTTCCCTGGCCGGCGGTGCAGGGTTCGGAGACGGTCCACCCTGGCTGGTCGGTTTGCTGCGAAAGCGCGTCGAAGAAGTCCACGGCGAGTTTCGCTCGGTCGCCAACGGATTCAGCTTGGTCTCGGTGGAGAACCGCCCGGGCATCCTGATCGAGGGCACCCAAGAAATCTGGATTGGCCGAGCCCTGGTCCTGGCCGCCGCGCCCGGCGCGTTGGCCCAGGTACTCGACCCCGAAACCACCCCGGATTTCGTCCAGGCCAGGCGGCCTCGATGCCGGCGCATCGGCCTGCACCTGCAGGTGGACCGGGACGTCCTTCCCCGGGGCATGTGTCCCCGGGTGGTCGACTTGGGCAACGCGCCGAGCGAGACGCCGAAGACACCTTTCTCCGCCCGGGTGGCCAGCATCACGGCCTATGCGAACCCGAATCAAAGCGAGCAATTCGACCTGGTGGCCCGGCTGCGTGTGAACGAGGGCGAAGATATTGCCGCGGCCGAGGACGAACTCGAAAGCCGGGTCCACGCCCTGATGCCCTTCGCCACCGACCGAATTCAACGGCGCGCCTACCGCCGCCCTGTCTGGGACGACGACGGCTGGCTGGAAGATCCCGGGCCGGGTTCGGGCTGGCCGGCGGAAATCAACATCCGTTCGCTCAGCAAGCCTGCGGTCTACCAACTGGACCGGGCCTGCGTGGGGAATCTCGGGATCGAGGGCGACCTCCTACTCGGCTGGCGCGGAGGCGATGCCATCGCGGCCGAGCTCAACTGATCCCGCTCTCCCCCGGCCCCTCTCGGCGCTTATTCCAGGCCACACAATCGGCGTAGCGAACCCCGGAACCGCCGAAGAGATCGAGGGCGCTGCCGAAAGTCAGATCAACCCGTCCGTCCGAGAGCGCCGCCACCCGCTCAAGGTCCTCCAGGGAACGCCCCCCCCCGGCATAGGTGCACGGGCGCGGTGATATTTCGGCCAGGTGCGCCACCAGCTCCTCGTCGATTCCCTCCTGGCGGCCCTCGACATCTGCCGCGTGAACCAGAAATTCACTGCAGTAGCGCGAGAGGCGCTCGAAGGTTTCGGCCTCCACCCGGGTTTCCGTCACCGTCTGCCAGCGGTCCGTGGCCACCCACCAGCCGTCCCCCCGGCGCCGACAGGACAGATCCACTACCAGATTTTCCGGCCCCACCCGGCTCGCCAACGCCTTCACCCGGGCCATGGACAATGCACCGGCTTCGAAGAGCCAACTGGTCACAATTAGCTTGGCGGCCCCGGCTTCCAGCCACTCACCGGCGTTCTTCAGGTCGATGCCTCCCCCGAGTTGTAGACCGCCGGGCCACGCGGCCAGAGCCTGGCGCGCCCCGGCCTCGTTGCCCGGGCCGAGGCGGATGACATGCCCACCCGGCAGCCCGTCCTCCCGATAGCGCCGGGCGAAGAAACCGGGGTCCCGATCGGCGACAAAATTCGTCTCGGGCGCGGAGCCATCGTCGCGCAGGCTGCCCCCCACGATCTGCTTCACCTTCCCCTGGTGGAGATCAATGCACGGACGGAAGAGGGTCACGGCGAGACTCTACCCAATGGGGCGGGAGGGATCTCCATTCCCCTGTCCATTCCCTTCGGTATTCCTTTCGGTATTCCCTTGGGCACTCCCTTGAGTGACGGCGATCCCGAGGTCCGATCTTTAACCGATTCGGGCACTCTGCCCTCCGTCCACGGGAAGAGCGACCCCGGTAATGAAGCGCGCCTCGTCCGAGGCCAGGAAGAGCGCCGCGTGGGCAATGTCCCAGGCGGTGCCCATCTGTGCCCCCAGCGGCACCTGGGCGTTGCGCCGGGCGATCAATTCGGGTTTGGCCATTCCCGTGGCCCGGGAGATCCCCTCGATCGCCATGGGGGTTTCCATCAAGCCCGGCATGATGACATTGGCCCGAATGCCATGGCGAGCGTTTCCCAGGGCAAGGGATTGGGTATACGCGTTGATCCCGGCCTTCGACACCTTGTAGGCCACCTGGGGCGTAGAGCAAATCGCCGCGATGGACGAGATGTTGATGATGGAGCCCCGCTTGCGCGCCCGCATCACCGGAAGGACATGCTTGCAGGGCAGCACCACGCTCTTCAAGTTGACCGACAGGATCCGATCCCAGCCGGCTTCTTCCAGGTGCGCCGGCCCGGCGTCGCCGTCCCCGATTCCCACGTTGTTGTGCAAAATATCGATGGTCTCAAACCGGTCGAGCGCCTCGGTCACCATCGTCCGGCAGTCGACCTCCCGGGTGGCGTCGGCCTTTAGGGCATGGGCAATGCCCCCCTCGGCCTCAATTCGGGCCACGGTTTCCTCGGCCGAGTCCAGCCGACGGTCCACCACCAGCACCCTTGCGCCCTGGCGAGCAAAAAGAATCGCGGTGGCACGGCCATTTCCCAGGGTATCCCCCGGAGTCTGTCCCGCCCCCACCACCACGGCGACCCGGCCCTCGAGTCGCCCGGTCATCGCTGGGGGAGCCGGGGCAGCCCCTCTTCGGGCTGCACACCCAGAGAGTTGAGCGCCATGGAAACAAGGTTGTATTGGCCCACGGTGAAAATCAGGTCCATCAATTGTTGGACGGAGAACGTTTCGGCCAGGGCCTGCCAGGTCGCGTCGGAGATGAAGGCATCTCCGTGGAGCTCATCGGTGGCCCGGAGCAGCCATCGATCCCCGGCGCTCCAGCCATCCTCTTCCGGGCCCAGGGCAATCCGCTCGATCTCTTCATCGGACAAGCCCGCGGTGCGGCCGATCAAAACGTGCTGGCCCCACTCGTACCCCGCCCGACACAGCCAACCCACCCTCAGAATCACGAGTTCGCGTTCCCGGGCCGGAAGGGTGGACTTGCCCAGCACATGATTGCCAAACACGAGCCACCGCTTCATCAAACTGGGATGCCGGGCCAGGGTGCGAAAAATACGCAGCACAGGCCCCTGGCCGAACCGGGCTCGGGTCTGGGGGTCGAGTTCCTCCAGCGCCAGCGGCGTCACTCGGGGTGTTTTCATCCGCACGATCGGTCTCCTTTCGGTTTTTGTCCCTCGGCGGAGCATCCACGGGTACTTCCCCGCTGGAAGCCAAGCCGTGGGCTGCCTAGTATACGGGCCGCTCGGGTCCCGACGATGGAACCGGAAGCGGCCTGGAGCGCTCCAAGCACAGCCCAAATTTGCAGCCCGAAGGGCTGATCACCCGACTCGATGAAGGGAACCCCCATCCATGACGGACGATATCGGCCAGACACCCGCAGACGAAGGGCTGCAGAAGCTCTGCCCGGCGATCCAGGGCGAAATCGGCAAGGTTCTCGTAGGCCAGGACGAAATGGTCCGCAGTCTCCTGGTGGGGCTGCTTTGCGGAGGGCATGTCCTACTCGAGGGTCTGCCCGGGCTCGCCAAGACCCTGGCCGTCCAATCCCTCGCCCAATCCATCCAAACGGGCTTCTCCCGGATCCAGTTCACGCCGGACATGCTGCCCGCCGATGTGATCGGAACCCAAATCTTCAACCCGGCTGAGGGCACGTTCAGCGTCAAGCAGGGTCCGATTTTTTCGAACCTGATCCTCGCCGATGAGATCAACCGGGCCCCGGCCAAGGTCCAGGCCGCCCTGCTCGAAGCGATGCAGGAAAAGCAGGTCACCCTCGGCGGGCAATCCTTCCCGCTTCCGGATCCGTTCCTCGTCCTCGCCACCCAGAACCCCATCGAGCAGGAGGGCACGTATCCGCTCCCCGAAGCCCAAATTGATCGGTTCATGCTCAAGGTCAAGATCGGTTATCCCAGCCAGGAAGAAGAGCGTCGAATCCTCGATCGCATGGCGAGCGGACAGCCCATCCCCGAGATTCAGCCCGTGGCCAAAGTGAGCGATGTCCTGGCCGCCCGGGCCAGCGTGGACCAACTCTTTGTCGACGAGAAAGCCCGGAACTACATCGTCGATATCGTGCAGGCCACCCGAACCCCAAGCGATGCCGGTCTGGCGGAACTCGAGGGATTGATCGAGCACGGGGCCAGTCCCCGGGCAAGCATCTCCCTGATGAAGGCCGCCAAGGCCCACGCGTTCATCCAAGGTCGGGGCTATGTCACCCCCCACGACATCCAGAGCACTGTGCCCAATGTGCTCCGGCATCGCGTGGCGGTGAGCTACGAGGCCGAGGCCGAGGGCATCACGCCCGAAGACGTCATCCAGAAAATCGTAGACAGCCTCCTGGTGCCCTGAGAACTCTGGCGGAACTGAGACCATGCTTCCCAAGGAGATCATGCGGCGCGTCCGCGAGATTCAAGTTCGGACAGGCCGCTCTGTAGCGGATGTTCTGGCGGGGGAGTACGTCTCGGTCTTCAAGGGAAGCGGAATCGAATTCGACGAGGTACGAGCCTACACCCCCGGCGATGACGTGCGCAGTATCGATTGGAATGTGACCGCCCGAATGGGCGAACCCTTCGTCAAGCGCTATGTCGAGGAACGCCAACTGACCCTGATGCTGATGGCCGACGTCTCGGCCTCCCAGGACTTTGGCTCCCACGAAAGATCCAAGCGCGAGTGCGCCGCCGAGTTCTGCGCTCTGCTCGCGTTTTCAGCGAGCCGCAATGACGACAAAGTCGGCCTGCTCCTCTTTCACAGTGACGTCGAACAGTATATTCCCCCGCGCAAAGGCCAGAGGCACGCCCTGCGCGTGGTCCGCGAAGTTCTTGCCCATGGAGAGGACACCTCGCCGCTCACGAGCCAGCCAGCGCCCCCGACCCTCTCTCTCTGGCGTCGCCTTTTCCGGGGCGGTCGCCGTTTGCGCGCCGCCCGGGAAGGCACCGCGATCAACCGGGCCCTGGAATTTTTCCTCACGGTCAACAAGCGGCGGAGCGTGTGCTTCGTCGTCAGTGACTTTATCGACGAGGGCTATGAGCAGGCCTTGCGCAGCGCCAACCGAAAGCACGACGTGGTGGCGGTGCTGATCACCGATCCCCGGGAACTCGAAATCCCACCCGTGGGCCTGGTCACCCTCGAGGACATGGAGACCGGTGCCACCCGGGTCGTGGATGCGGGCTCCTCGGCTTTTCGGGCTGCCGTGGCCGAGCAGGCGAACCAGCGCGTGACAGGAATTCGAAAAAGGTTGGCCGGTTCCGGAATCGACCTGATTCATATCGACGCCGCCGGGAGCGTGGTCGACCCCCTGGTGCGCTTCTTCCGCGCCCGAGAACGCAGGACTCGGCGATGATTCCCCCCACCTTTGCACCCACGTCGGGCGCCGGGATTCCGGGGCAGACCCGACGCCTGGCTCGGGGGGCTCTCCTGGTCGGCCTCTGTCTGGTGGCCCGGGAAGCACCCGCCCTCGAGACCCGTTCGGTTTCCGGCCCGGTGGAGGTCCGGGTGGAGCTTTCCCCGGACGAGCCGGTCATCGGTGATCCCATGATTCTGCACATCGAAGCCCTGGCCGAGCCCGGGGTCGAAGTGCTCATGCCCGCCTTCGGCGAAGCCCTCGATCGCTTTCGAATCGTCGACTTCGTCCCCCGGGAGAGCTTGACCCCAGAGGGCCAAACTCTCCACAGCCAGCGCTACACCCTGCAATCCCCCTCTTCCGGGGAGCACACCCTCCCGCCGATTCTTCTCGAATTCGTTGACCATCGGCCGGGGCAGGTCGCCACCCCCGATGATCTGGATGCCTACGAGATCCTGACCGAGTCCCTCCCCTTCCAGATCGCCTCGGTGGTCCCGGACAGCGCCAGTGCCGATCTCAGTCCGCCCATGGAGCCCCTGAGCCTCAGCCGGGGCAACGGCGTTCTCTGGCAGTGGATTCTCGGGGGCGGCTTTCTGCTTGCCCTCGCCTCGGTGTTCTTCGTGCGCACCTGGCGAAACTGGTCGGCCAAGGCCGCGGTCCGAACCGCGTGGCAGATGGCCGATTCCGAACTCCAGGCCCTGCTGAGCGGTCCGCTCCCCCAAGGCGCAAACACGAGCGTCTTCTTCGTCGAACTCTCGGGGATTGTCCGCCGCTACTTGGAAAATCGCTTTTCGGTCCGCTCCCCCGAACTCACCACCGAGCGATTCCTGGAAGAGGTCAGCGGCTCCCCGGACCTGGGCCGCCCCCACCAGCTCCTCCTGCAAGAATTTCTGAGTCAATGCGATTTGGTGAAATTCGCTCACGTGGTGCCCTCCCCGGACTCCGTCCGGGAAACCATTCGCAAGGCCAGGCGTTTCGTGGATGAAACCCGGGACGAAACCGAGACTCCCGGGTCCCCCTCGGTTTCCTCCTCCCCCTCCTCTTCCTCCTCCTCCTCCTCTTCCTCCTCCCCTTCTTCCTCCTCCGAATCGGGTTCCCCCGTGGAGGGGAGCGCACCATGACGGGTCTAGAATTTCGCGATCCCGTATTCCTGGTTTTTCTGGCCCTGGCGCCGGTGGTCTACCGGCTCGCCCGGCGTTCCAACGCACGCGTGCGTTTTTCCAGCCTCAAGCTGCTCGAAAAGGCCCCGGCTTCCTGGCGCACCCGCCTGCTGGTGGTTCCCCCGCTCCTACTGGCCGCGGCCTCCGCGGCTCTGACCATCGCCCTGGCTGGCCCCCGCAGCGGCGAAGCCAACACCCAGGTCTACCGCGAAGGAATCGCCATCATGCTGGTGGTGGATCGCTCGGGCTCCATGAACGCCCGGGACTTCGTACAGAACGACCAAAGCATCGACCGGCTCAAGGTTGTTCGCGGGGTGCTGCGGCGCTTTCTCGGCGCCGAGGAGGGCTCCGCCGGGCGACCGGACGACCTGGTCGGCCTGGTCACCTTTGCCCGCTACGCCGACAGCGTTGCGCCCCTGACCCTGGACCACACCAACCTGGTGGCGATCCTCGACGACGTGGCCATCGTGACCGACAAGGACGAGGACGGCACCGCGGTGGGCGAGGGATTGGCCCTGGCCGTGGAGCGCCTGCGCCGACACAAGGCCAAAAGCAAAGTCATCGTCCTGCTCACCGACGGGGTCAGCAACACCGGCGACATCTCTCCCAGCCAGGCCGCGGACCTGGCCGCCGGCCACAACATCAAGGTCTATGCGGTGGGCGCCGGCCGCACGGGGTACGCGCCCTTTCCCGTGGAGTGGCGGGGGCAGACAGTCCTGCGCCAGGCCTTCGTCGAACTCGACGAGCGGACCCTGGAAGCCATCGCCGAGCGCACGGCGGGCCAATATTTTCACGCCGACAATCTCGAGGCCCTCGGCCGGGCCTACGAAGAGATCGATTCCCTGGAACGCAGCGAGATCGTCGAAGTGCGGTACATGCAGTACGAAGAGTTCTACGCCGTCTTCGCCGGGTTGGGGCTCGTCCTCATCATCGCCTCCACGCTGATTGCTCAAAGCGTTCTACGGAGACTGCCATGACGGGGCTGACCTTCGCCGAACCGCAATTCGTTCACGGACTCTGGATCGTCGCTGTCCTGGGGGCGCTCCTCGTCGGACTGGAACTTCGGCGCACCCACCTCCTCGACCGTTTCGTCGCACCCGCCATGCAGTCCCGGGGCGTCGACCAGCCGGGGGATTGGCGACGGGCCCTGCGCATAGGACTGCTTGTCCTCTCGATGCTGGCCATCGTGATCGCCTTGATGCGTCCCCAATGGGGCTTCGAATTTATCGAGGCGCCCCAGGTGGGCGCGGAAATCATGGTCGCCCTGGACGTCTCCCGGTCGATGCTCGCCGAGGACGTCGCACCCAATCGCCTGGAGCGGGCCAAGGCCGAACTTCGCGACCTGCTCCCGTACCTGTCCGGCGACCAGGTCGGCCTGATCGCCTTTGCGGGCCGGGCCAGCGTTCTCTGTCCCCTGACCCCCGACTTCGGCTTCCTCCGGTTGGTTTTGGACAACGTCGACGTCGGCAGCGTATCCCCGGGAGGCACGCGCCTGGAGGAACCCATCCGCAAAGCCACGGCGGGTTTCGGGAACAGCGGTGACCTCTCCCGAGTGATCCTGCTCTTCACCGATGGCGAGGATCACGACTCCTTTCCCCTGGACGCCGCCCGAGAGGCCGCCGAGCGAGGAATCCGGATCATCATCATCGGCTTCGGAGACGAAAACGGGAGCGAGATCTTTGTGACCGATCCCCAGACCGGCGCGCGCAACCGGGTCGTTGACTCCGGGGGATCCCCCGTCATCAGCCGACTGGACGGCGACCTGCTGCGCGATCTCGCCCTGGAAACCCAGGGCGCCTACGTGCCGGCCGGCACCGGTGTGCTCGACCTGGAATCCATCTTTGAAGCCCATATCCGGCCCCTGATGCGAGGCACCGGGGAAAAGCGCGGTCGCACCGTCCAGAAGGATGGCTTTCAGTGGGCACTTCTTCTTGCCCTCCTGGCCCTGGTCGCGAGCCCCCTTGCCCAGGTCCGTCGCCGGACATCTCTGGGTCTGCTCCTTTTCGGCCTGGCCCTGGGCGCGCCCCCCGAAGGTTGGGCCCAGGGAGCGGACGCCCTGGCCCCGATGAACGAAGAAGAAATGACGGCCGAACAAGAAATGATGGCCCAAGAAGAAATGATGGCCGGAGAGGAACTTCTGTCCGGGGATGCTTCGGCGGATTCAATGGTTCGCGAGCGCATCAGTGTCCCCGAGCAGCCCCGGGAAGCCTACAACCGCGGCCTTTCTTCCCTGGGCGCCGACGAACTCGAGGAGAGCGACCGCCTGCTTGAGTCCGCCCGACAGGACGCGGGAAGCGACGGCGAGTTGCGCTATCGCGCCACCTTCAACCTCGGCTGGGTCGAAATCGCAAAGGCCGACGCCTCCATGGAGGAAGCGCCCGAAGCGTCCCTGGCCAACCTCGAACGCGCCGCCGACTGGTTTCGCGAGGCCATTGCCCTGCGGCCCGGCGATTCCGCGCCCCGGCGCAACCTCGAAATCGTTCTTCGCCGAGCGCTGATCCTGTCCGATGCCCTGGCCCAGGGGGAGGGCCCGGACCTCGCCACTCGCCTGGATGCGCTGATCGAAGAACAACGCGGCGCTACCACGACGATTCGGGGCGTTGTCGAGAGCCTGGCCCAGGCCCCCCAAGCACACCTGGGAGAGCGCTCGAAAGCCTTGTTCAAGAACGCTGGGTTGAGCGAAAGGCAGATCCTCACCAGCGCCACCGGGCTGAGCCAAGCCGCGGGGGACGAACTCAAGAGCCTCCAGAACTCCAGCGACGCGGAACTGAGCCCCGAGCAGCGAATGCGCGGAGCCCAGCTCGAAGCCCTACTCGGCTATCTCCATCTCGCCCAGGAGCGAATGGGCCAGGCCCGCAGCCAATTGCGACGAAAACAGGCCGTGCGTGCCCACCGCCGAGCCGCCGTCGGTCTGTCCCATCTCAAGCGAGCCCGAGAGCAGTTGCAGAATCCAGTGGAGGTTCTCGATGGGCTCGTGGGGGATGCGTCCCGGGTCGCCGTGGAAACCCGGACCCTGGCTGCGGCGTCGGCGAGTCTCCCGCTGGGCGTCGCCGGAGCGAATCCAGGAAGCGCCGGCCACCCCGCCTGGCTCGACGCCGAATATCTGGCCGAAAGCCAGGACGAAGTCGCCCAGCGAAGCGCCGAACTCGAGGCCAAACTCCGGGCGGGCCTGGAATCGGGGCCCGCCCCCGAAGAACCGGAGCAGGCCCTATTCCTCGAACGCCTTCGGGCGGCCCAGCCCCATATCGCCCGGGCCACCGAGGCCCTGGTGGAGGGGGGCCTGGCCCTACGCGAGGAACGCCTGATCGAGGCCGGCCAGCGCCAGGTCATCGCCGTGGACGCCCTGGCCGAGGCCCGGGAACAATTCCTGGATCTCAAGGGGCTGATCGATGTGGCCCACACCGATGAGAGCCGAATCGCCGGCGTGCTCGACCCCCAAGAGGCTCCGTCCCAAGATGATCTTCGGGAATTTGCCCCCACCCTCGGCGCACTCCAGACGCGCAATCTCGAGCGAGTCCAGCGGATGGCCCGGATGGTCGAGCAGATGCATCGGGAACTCGACGGGGCGACCCCGCCGGGCGAGGGCAGCGACGCTTCGGGGCAAGACCCCGAGGCCGAGCGCCAACGACTGAAACTTGCCGAAGGCATCCTGGCCCTCACCGAATCGAGCATGACCGGAGCCAGCGAATCCCTGGTGCGCCTGGCCCAGGAAGCTTCGGCGCGCGAGGAGGCGTGGCAGGGGGTCTCCTCGGCGATCGATGGCCTGAGCGCCCTTCAGCGAATTTTCTTCACCCTGATCGAGCATTTGCGCGACGCCGGCCGACAACAGCTTCAACTCGGCGACGAAACCGAAATCGCCCCTGGGCTGGGCGACGAGGAATCCGGGCCCGAGGCCCAGCGGCTGGCAAGCCAGCAACAGAGCCTGGCTGAGTTCACCGAGTCCCTGGCCACCGCACTTCACGAACAATCCTTTGCCGAGCCCGCCCAATTGGTGGGCCCCGAGGCCGCCACCGACCCCGCCGCCGTCGAAGCCGCCACGGAAAAACTGGTTAAGGCATCGGAATTCGTTCTGGCCGCGGCCGATGCGATGCTCGCGGCGGCCGCGGGCATGGACGAGAGTGCGGCGGGGGAGGAGCCAAGCGAGGCCGAGGGAAGCGCGGACGAGGCGGCCGCGGTCGACGAGGCCCGAGCACCCGGGGCTACGGGGGCGGAATCAACAGGGCTTGACCGCGGGGAAATTCGCGAACTTCAGGATGTCGCGGTACACAACATCCAAGAGGCACTGGCCACCCTTGAGCCTCCCGGCGAAGAACCCCAGCAGGGGGATGAGGAGCAGGGTGATTCCCAGCCCCAAGAGCAGCAGCAGCCTGGGGACGGCGAAAGCGAACCCGAGGAATCCGAGGCCGACTCGGATCCCGGCCAGTTGCTTCAGTCGGTACGCGACCGCGAAGCCGAGCGTCACCGACAAAAGCGCGAACGGAATGCCTCGGGCTACGCGCCCGTGGACAAGGATTGGTAGGCGGTGAGGATCGGGGCGACAGCGGGTCGGTATGCACTCGGGGCCGGGCTTGTCTCGGTTCTCGGGCTGCTGTTTCTGGCCCGAGGCGTCGCGGCCCAGAATTCGCCTCGGGTCGAACTCAAGGTCGCGCCCGCGCCCTACTACGTCGGAATGCCCGTGGACCTTCACCTCCAGATCGAGGGCCTGGAGCGCAGCCCAGACCCCACCTGCAGCGCGGGCCCCGTGGCTGGGGCGCTCATGAACCTGGTGGCGATCGTCCCCAGCGTGAGCACCCGGGTGACCGTGATCAACGGCCGGACAACTCGCACCGATCGCGTGACCTTCGTCTGCCGCTTCTCCCTCACCGTTGCCCGACCCGGGGAAATCCGACTGGGCCCCTTCCTTGTGGCCCAGGGCAGCGTCCGAGCCACATCCCCCACTTACTCCATTCGGGTCCAGACCATCGCCTCGGACCCCCGTGTGGGGGTGCGATTGATTCTGCCCAAGGGCCCGGTCATCGTCGGTCAGCGTTTGCCCATAAGCATCGAGTGGTGGATCGACGAAGGACTCCAGGAAAGCATCCAGAACTACAAGATTCACAGCCAACTCTTCGAAATGCCCGACACCTTTCGCTTCGTCGACGACCGCCCACCCAATCGAGGCGAACAGACCTTGGCGGTCCAGACCGATTCGGGGGAACTGACCTTTCCAGCCGTGGTCGAAACTCGCTCGGAAAGGGGCATTAATTTCCTGGTGGTTCGGGCCGAGCGAACCCTGGTCCCCCTGCAACCCGGAGACTTCGATCTGGGGAGCGCGACGGTCAGCCTCAACGAAGTCATTCGCTGGCAGCGCGATTTTTTCGGCGGAAGACGCGCCTCCCAGGTACAACGAATTTTCGGCAACGACGTCGAGCATGTCCTGCAGGTTCGGGAGGCGCCCAGCGAGGATCGCCCGCCCAGCTACGCGGGCGCCATCGGACGCGGCTTCTCCTTCGAGGTGGCCGCAGATCGCAGCGTCGTCCAGCGGGGAGACCCCATCGTGTTGACCTTCACGGTTCGAGGCGAGGCCAGCCTCAGTCAGGTGGGGCTCGCCGGACTCGCGGGGGAAGACGCCCTGCCCGAGCACTCCTTTGCCCTCTCCGATGAGCAGCCCTCGGGAGAAGTCGTCGACGGCGCCAAGATATTCCGGGTGCCCGTGCGAATTCTCGACGAGTCCCTGAAAGAAATTCCGGCCCTCCCCTATTCATGGTTTGATCCCGATCTCGGCGAATACCAAACCGTCTACTCCCGGCCCATTGCCCTCTCGGTGCGGCCCGCCCAGTTGATTTCGGCGGCGGATGTCGTCTCCGCTCAGGCCCAAGAGTCCTCCGCCCCTCGGGCCAATGAACCCACGCCCGCCCGCGGACCCAGGATTTCGAACGGCACGGGGTTTGGTCTCACCGGGGCCAATCTCGCAATCGAAACCCGCCGAGACCGGCTCCGGGGCCAAGAGAAATCCAGAGGCCAGCGTCTGGCGCTCGTTTATGCCGCTTCGATCCTGCTCGGGATCGCAGCTTGGCTCTATCGCCGACGACAGGACCGTGACCCCGAACTCCTGCGCATCGCGGCGGGCTACCGGGAACAACGCCAACGCATCGAGGCCGCAGCCGCGTTACCGCAAAAAGAAGCCCTGGGCGAAGTGGCTTCGGCGCTTCGCGAACTCGGCGCTCTGGAGCGGGGTGATCCCGACCCCACCCGGGAAGCCTTGATCGCCGAATGCGATGCAGTCTTTTACGCACCCGACTCCGCGTCGGGTTTGCCCGTGGAGGCGCAGCTCATCGAGAGAGCCCGGGCCCTGGCCGCCGAATTCGGCGACCAAATCCCGAGGTCGGAACCCCGATGAAGCAGGCCACCGGATTCGCCCGAGCACACGCGGCCGCCGGGATTCTCTGGCTGGCCCTGAGCTTCGTTGCGCCGGGAGTTCCCGGGGCGGCCGAGGACTCCGAGTCCTGGTTGGCATCGGGAATCGCTTCGTACACCTTGGGGATGGAGAGCCCCCAACGCGACGCGCGTTTGCGGCATTTCGCCGAGTCCGAGCGTTTTTTCGCGGCGGCCATTGAGGCGGGCGCCCACAGCGCCGATAGCTGGACGAATCTCGGCAACGCGGCGCTCCAGGCCGAGCGCCTGGGCCCGGCGATTCTCGCCTATCGACGTGCCCTGGTCCTCGAACCCGGAAACCCACGCGCGAACCAAAACCTCGCCCAGGCACGGACTCTCCTACCCGAGTGGTTGCCCGTCCCCGAACCCGAAGGCGTCCTCGACACGTTCTTCTTCTGGCAGCGAACGGTTTCGAGTTCGGCCCAGGCGGATTGGGCCGCGGGCTCCTTCGCCGGGTCCGCCCTGCTGCTCGCCCTCGCCTATGCGTTCCGATGGGCCACTGCCCGCTATCTCGGGATCTTCCTCGCCTTTACGTGGTTGGCTTGGATGAGTTCAATCTACCTCGACCCGGATTCCCAAGCGTTCAACGAAGGAGTTGTCGTCGTCCCGGATACCGTGGGCCGCGCGGCGGATTCCATCAATGCGCCCCTGAGGTTCGGCGAGAGTCTCCCCAGCGGCTCTGAAATACGAATCCTCGAGGACCGAGGAGGCTGGCTCCACATCGAGCTCTACAACGGGCGCAACGCCTGGCTGACGGCCGGCGCCGTGGAGCGGGTGGGCGAAGAACCAAGGTAGCTTTCCATGCGCCGGCGGCCCTCCCCCAGGCCTCGGGCGCTTCTTTGGAATCGCTCTGGGACGAGCCTCAGTTCTGGATCGAGAGGCCACCGTCGACCATCAGGACCGCGCCGTTGATGTACGAAGAGGCGGGCAGAACCAGGCTGAGCGTCGCTTGAGCGACTTCCTCCGGCTCCCCATAGCGACCCAGGGGAACTCGGCGCCGGGCGAATTTTTCTTTCGCTGCGTCGGGAATCCCAGACGTCATACCCGTGCGAATCGGCCCCGGACAAACGCAGTTGAATGTGACACCGGTCCGACCCAGTTCCACCGCCATGGCTCGGGTCAATCCGACCACGCCATGCTTGCTGGCGGTGTACGCACTGACAAAGGGTTGGGCCCCCATGGCTTCCGTGGATGCAATATTGACCACACGCCCGGCGCCACCCGCCTGGAGGTGGGCGAGAGCCGCGCGAAGCAGGCGAACGTGCGCCGTCAGATTGATCTCCAGCACTTCGGCCCAGCTGTCCTCATAGGCCTCGGCGTCCAGGGCGGCGGGCCGGGAAATCCCCGCGTTATTGATCAGGATGTCGATGCCCCCAAAGTGGGCCACCACGTCGGCCACCAAGTCCCGGATCCCGCTTGGGTCCCGCACATCAAGAGTCCATCCCTCCGCGTCTCCCCCGGCCTCGTGAATCTCCTTCACGACTTCCGAGACTCCCACGGGGTTGATATCCACCACGGCGACTCGCGCGCCTTCATCCCCGAAAAGATGCGCCGTGGCCCGGCCCATTCCGCTGGCCGCACCGGTCACGATGGCCACCTTACCTGCGATCGATCGACTGAGTTGACTGAGCCTTGCCATTCTTTCTGACCTCCTGTGCGCGCCCGCCCGTAGGCACAATCAAACTGAAGCCTCTTCGCCCCGCTCAGACCCCAAGCCAGGGCAGGGAAAGCGCTCCCACCCCGAAGAGCAGCATTAGGCCGCAGCCCCACGAGATCCAACCGTTCTGGACCCGAGTCTCCACCCAGTACCGCACCGCCAAAACTGCCGCGATGATTCCCATGATGGCCCCATTTCGAATCGCGATTCCCTGAAAGTCGCCCCATTGAAGGTCGCCCCATTGACCGCCTTCCAAGGCAGCGCCCGTTGAAATCAGCAGTAGGAGCCCGCCTAGAAAAACCGGCCACTGCAACCATGGGGACAGACCCGCCCAGAAACGAGCGGCTCCCGAGGGCCGGGGCACCGGAATTTCGATCGCCTCGTCCGATTCAGAAGCGAAGGGCCCGAGCCCCCGCGCCTTCAACTCCGCGGTGGCCAGTTCCATGAAGTCGGCATTCCTTCCGAGCACCATGTCGATCAGCGGCAGATAACCCACGGGCAGAACCGGGGCATCCTCGCGAACGCGAAGCTGCTGGTAGGGGCGCATGGGCTGGGCATGATGGTCCGCATGACGCGAGAGCCCGATCAGGCCGTAGTACGTAAACCAGGAATAGGTATCCCACGAATCCGAGGCGTGAACACGGCTGCCCTTCCGCTTGAGTCCCCAGTGTTCAAAATAATTCACCGCCTCGAGCAGCCGAACCGCGACAAAAGCCTGCAGGACATAGGCAAAGAAAGCGACCGGGCCAAAAAAGAAGAGAACCGCAAAGGCGATTCCCCAGCCCACCGCGATCCCATGGAGAACTCGGTTGCCCAGAACCCGAGGGTCAAAAAGACTCATTTCCGAATCGCCCAATCGCCGTGCTTCAAGGCGCCACGCACTCCGAAATTGTGCGGGGACTGTCCGGCGCCAAAAGGAGCGGTAGGTCTCCCCGAAATGAGCCGTCGCGGGATCCTCCGGAGTCCCCACTCGCACGTGGTGGCCTCGCAGGTGTTCGGTGTAAAAGTGTTCATAGAGAACGGTGGACAGGAGAAGCCGACCCAGCAGGCGTCGACCGGGCTCCTGGCGATGGATCAATTCGTGTGCGGTGATGATCGAGAAACCGGAATTGCCTCCCACAAGCACAAAAACCATCACCGTATCGATCGAAAAAAAACTTTGCTCGCTAAACAGGCGGACCAGCCCCGCAAGAATCAGGAAGTGGATTGCGACCACCAGATAAACGAGCAGGTCGAAGGGCCATGAGGGAAGGGTTTCAACCGGCTGCCTACGCTCGTATCGAGGGCGGGAATCCATCCATGTAAAAATTGCCAGTGGCGTAATGAAGAGCAGCCCGTTGTACCACACGTGCGGACCCGTCCAAACATAGGCCAAGGCGGTCAGAGGAATCAGCAGGGACATCAAATGGCCTAGCCAGATTTCCGAGACCTCACTCGGTGCCATTTCCGGCATCGTATCGAATGGCTTATCAACTGTGGTCATATTTAATCCATTTCCGGGAACCGGATCGGCCCCATGCGCGCCATCAGCCGCGTATCCGGTCAACCGAAAGAACACCCTTCACCCTCGAGAGTTCCTTCATGACCGCATTCAGAACCTTCGTGTTGCTGACCCACAACTCATAGGTCTGAATCGAATGGTCCTTGTCATCAGCACTCACCTTGACCGTGGAAATATTGATCGAAGCCGCGGAAATCGTGTTGGTAATCTTCGCCAATATCCCGGTTCTGTCCCGAGAAGTAATACGAATACTCACCTTCCGGGGAACGGCCTTCTCGGCGTCCCACTGGACGTCAATTCGGCGCTGGGGGTCGAGTTCAAAAACCCGGGCACACCCCCGGGCATGGACCGTTACGCCCCGACCCCGAGTCACGAAGCCCAGCACATCGTCTCCGGGCAGCGGATCGCAACACCCACCGAAACGAACCATGACGTCCCCGACGCCTCCCACCAGGATGCCGCTCGAATCGCTCCCGGTGGGCTCCGGTCGCTTCCTGAACAGACTGCGAAACCGCTCCTGGAGCGGCTCCCCTGCATCTCGGGCCTCGGGTTCCTGGGCTTTTTCCCCCTTGAGCGCAGCCACAAGCTGACTTGCCGGGATTTTCCCATAACTCACCGCTGCAAAAAGCTCGTCCTGGTTTGCGCCCTTGATCTGAGCACTCGCCAGGCCATCCAATTCACCGCTTTCGGCGAGCCGGGAGAGCGAGAAACCAGACTTACGAAACTCGCGAGTCAGGATCTCACGCCCCAGTTGGATAGACCTCACGCGTTCATTGACTCTGATTGAATGGCGAATATGACTCCGCGCCTTGCCCGAAACCACAAATTCAAGCCAATCTTTGCGGGGGGACTGTTTGTCGCTGGTAGCGATCTCTACCGTGTCACCGTCCACCAGAACATGGCGCAGGGGAACCATCTTTCCGTTCACCCGGGCGCCCGAGCACTCGTTGCCCACTTCGCTGTGAATCGCGTAAGCAAAATCGATTGGGCTTGCCCGGCGCGGCAAATTGATCACTTCACCTCGGGGCGTAAAGACAAAAATTTCGCCGGGGAAGAGATCCATCTTCACCGTATCGAGAAACTCGTGGGGATCCGACAGTTCCCTCTGCCATTCGAGGAGTTGTCGAAGCCAGGAAAAGCGCTTCTGATCCTCTTCGGTGCCATCCTGATCCGTTGCTTTGTACTTCCAATGCGCGGAGATTCCATACTCGGCGTCGCGATCCATCTCAGAGGTTCGAATCTGCACTTCCGCCCGTTCGCCGTAGGGCCCGATAACCGTGGTATGAAGGGACTTGTATCCATTCTGTTTGGGGTTGCCCAGATAGTCCTTGAATCGGGAAGGCACCGGGCGCCAGGCCGCGTGGATCAGCCCAAGCGCCGCGTAACAGCTTTCAGGCGGACCCTCGATGACTACCCGAAAAGCCAGCACGTCGTATATCTGGTCAACATCGAGGTCTTGTGCGTGCATCTTGCGGTGAATCGAAGCGATCTCCTTCAGACGCCCCTTCACCTCGACCTTGAGGCCGCCCTCTTCCAGGATCGCGGAAATGGCGCCGATCATTTCCTCGATGTAACGCGCGCGCTCGTCGCGACTCCCCGTGAGTTGACGTGAAATTTCTTCCACCGCCTGGGGATGGAGCGCGCGGAACGCGCACTCCTCGAGTTCCTGCATCATCCACCGAATCCCCAGACGATGCGCCAGGGGTACATAGATCTCCATGGTTTCCTGAGCGATCCTATGCGCAGCCTCTTCTTCGAGATGCTCGAGGGTCCGCATGTTGTGAAGACGGTCGGCAAGCTTGATCAGGAGAATGCGAATATCCTTGGACATCGCAATCAGCATCTTGCGAAAGTTTTCGGCTTGCCGTTCACGGGCGGAGGTGAACTCGATCCTGGCGATCTTCGTCAAGCCATCAACGATAAAAGCCACCTTGTCACCGAAAATTCGCTCGATTTCCTCGCGCGTGGTCAGCGTATCTTCAAGCGTGTCGTGGAGAAGCGCGGAGACAATGGTGATATCGTCCATGCGCAGATCGCCGAGTATGCCCGCGACCTCCAGGGGGTGAACGAGATAAGGCTCTCCCGACAGGCGCTCCTGGCCCTCGTGAACCTTTGCCGAAAAGACATAGGCCCTCTGCATCAACTCGAGGTCCGCGTTGGGGCTGTAGTCGAGAACCCGATCGGCTATATCGTTGAAGCGCAACAAGCGAAAAAGATTTCCTCTTTGATATCAGGAACTTGAAACAATCTACCTGGACATGAGGGCACTGGCAACGCATGCAACTCAGCCCGGCGGCGCTCGGGATCTCCCCCGGCCGCCAGCCTGGCGCCTGTGGGGACCTCCCGGGTCGCTAACGACCCGGCCACCACGCCTCGAAGACCCGGGCCCGGCCGTGGCGCTCCTCGGCGGCGGCCTTCCGGGCCGGCTCCCCCGAGCGTTCGGCGGCGATGATCTCGAGCACCTCGGCCACGGTCCGCTCGAGGTCGTCATTGACCACCGCGTAGTCAAAAAAACGAATCGCTTCGAGTTCGCGATCGGCCATGGCCAGGCGCCTGTCCACCGCGGCGTCGCTGTCCGTTCCCCGGCTACGCAAGCGCGATTCAAGGGTCTTCAGGTTGGGTGGCAGCAGGAAAATAAAACAGGCGTCGGAACGTCGCTCCCGAACTTGGGCGGCCCCTTGCACCTCGATCTCCAGCAGCACGTCGTGCCCCAGTTCCTCCAAGGGCAGCCTCAGTGCCTCGTGGCTGGTTCCGTAGTTCTCGGCGTTGTACTCCGCATGTTCGACGAAGGCTCCCTCCTCCACACCGCGACGGAAGTCTGCCGCACTCACAAAGTGGTAGTCGATACCCTGCACCTCGCCCGCACGTGGACTCCGAGTCGTGTGGGAGACGGAGAAATCCAATTGTTCGTCCTGTAAAAGTGCACTCCGGCAGACCGTGGTCTTACCTGTCCCGGAAGGTGCCGCGATCACGAAGGGGATACCGACTCGCGCCACTCTGCCCTCAGCTCCCGGGGGCATCGTCTGGTCCCAACCGCGCGGCGATGGTCTCTGGGTTGATCGCCGAGAGCACTATATGGTCGCTGTCCGTAATCAAAATTGAACGAGTCTTACGACCCTCGGTCGCATCAATCAACTTGCCAGCCTTGCTTGCCTGGTCCCGGAGCCTCCGCATGGGCGAGGACTGGGGGGACACAATTCCAATCACCCGGGACGCCGAAATCAGGTTCCCATAACCAATGCTGATCAGCGTCGGCACGGAATTCGGCTTTTCCCCCGCGGAGCTGCTCCGGCCAGATTCGCCTCGGCTAGGCAATGTTCTGTGCCTGCTCTCGAAGACGTTCGAGTTCCGTCTTGAGTTCTACCACCTGATGGGCCATAGGCGCATCATTGGCCTTGGAACCTACGGTATTGGCTTCCCTCAACATTTCCTGGATGAGAAAGTCGAGTTGACGCCCAACTGGCTTGGCGTCTGCCGCCCCCGACGTGATGCTTCGAAATTGAGAGACGTGGCTTCGGAGTCGAACCAGTTCCTCGGTGATATCCAAGCGATCAGCGGCAATCACGATTTCCTGATGCAGCCGAGCTTCATCGACCAAACCCGTGTCCTGCCGGATCTGATCGGTCCGGCGGCGCAGTCTTTCCCGAGCCGCCTCTACAACAAGCTCCGATCGCTCCTCGAAGGCATCGACGAGTCCTGAAACGGTTTCCAGCCGCCGATCGAACTCAGTCACCAATTTGGCACCCTCGGCCACCCGCATCGACACGAGTTCCATGAGAGCAACGGATAGACCCTCGAGCAACCCCGATTCGAGGGCAGATTCCGGGAGAGTCTTCTCCACGAAGCGAGTCACCCCCGGCATGGAGAGCAACGTCGTCACCCCGATGTCGGGGTTCAGCCCGTGGGATTCTCCGAGCCTTCGCGCCGCATTCACGTACTGCTCGGCCAACTCGTCATCGACTTCAAGTTGCCCAGACGATCCCTGAGCTTCCACTTGATTGACACTGATATCGACCTTGCCCCGAGAGACATGTTCCTGAACTTGCAATTTCGCGACCGGCTCTTGGTCGGACAACTGCCGGGGCAGCCTAATCCGTACATCGAGGTGGCGGTGGTTGACGCTCCGCGCTTCCACGTCGAAGCCTTGGCCTTCGACCTGGAAGGAGGCCCTGCCAAAACCGGTCATGCTGTGAACCATGTTTTCCTCTCGCCCCCGTGATCGATCGCCTAGCCCCCGCGCTTCCTCCTCAAAGCTGCGGGGCGTGTTATGCGAACCGCGGCAAGAGCCGTCCCGTGGCTACGCGGACGGCTCTGGCGCGGCTCACTCCTCGCCCTTCTCCACTTGGGCGATCACCAGGTCCGTGATGTCCAGAGCCTCTCGGCTGTACAGGATCGGGGGCTGCCCTCGGACCAGAATGAGCGAATAACCTCCGTCCCGGCCCACCTTGGCCACAGCCTTGTCAAGTTGCTGCTGGAGCGGCGTGATCAGGCGCTCAAAGTCCATCCTAAGCCGTGTCTGAGCCTCGGATTGCTTGAGCTCGATTCGATTCTGCAATTCGGTGATGTCGACCTCCATCTCGCGCCGCTTCTCATCGCTGAGTACGACGCGCTTCTTCTGGTACTCACCTGCCAGTTCCTGGTAGCGCTCGACCATCGGCTGCAGTTCAAGCTCAGCTTCGCGCTTTTTTTGGTCCAGTTCTTCCCTTGCCGCCTTGCCGGCACCCGATGTACCGATCGCCTGATCGATATCCACAATGCCAACTTTGACAGCCTGATCCTCTGCAGCCAGTCCCCACCCAAGGGCCAGAACCGCGATTGCAATCACCATCGCCTTATTGAAGTTCACCTATAACCTCCTTGCTTGAGATCCATCCGCGCGAGCGTTTCCCCCTCTCCCTGAGGGGCCAAAACTTCTCGCGCCAGGAATCTACAATCCGAATCCGCCCACCGAGAACTCGAAGACTGGACTCTCTTCGAAGTTTTCGGGATCGACGGGAAATCCCAAAACGAGTTGCAGGGGCCCAAAGGGAGAAAACCAGAGAACCCCACCCCCGTAACCGTAGCGCCATTGCGTCACGTCGAACATGTTCTGACCTTCATAGAAGGCGTTACCTCCGTCGACAAAAAGAACTCCCTGAAGGCCCACCTGCTCGGAAATTCCGAATCTGTATTCGATGCTCGAGGCTATAAAGGAATTTCCACCGACCACATCGGTCTCGGCGAGATCTGCAAAATCGTCGAAGTCCTGGGTATTCAACTGATTGCAAAGCCCGTTGCCATTCCCCTGGCTAAAAATGCCTTGGTCGTTGCACACAGCAATCAGCCGATCGTTGACGCTGTCGTATTCAACGGTCGAACCGACCGGATGAAAAAGGCTGCCTTCGCCCGTGAATCCCGTTCGCTGCAGAATCGCCCGGCGCGGACCCAAGGAGCGCGCGCGAAAACCACGCAACTGAAAGTTCCCGATGCCGCCGAGAAAATAACGCTCGGTGAGAGGGAGCTTGAGATTCGCATCGATCTGGTCCAGTCGACCAACGTTCTCACAACTGCCCGGCTGATCGCAAAGATCCGTATCGTCGATAGCCAGATCCCAGTCCGAGATGTTATTGAAGGGCAATGCGTATCCCATCCGTGAACTCAAAACGAAGGCCGAACGCTTCAGCATCCAGGAGGGCGCCTCCAGATACCAAGAACCCCTCATCTCCGCACGCAGGAAGCGCGAGAATCCGCCCAACCCCGCATACTCGACATTGGCCGCAAAATTTGTACCGCGAACGGCCGAGTAGCGATCGTCCCGAGTATCGCGGGCCAGGGAAAGTCCAATAATACTCGCCGTATCACTGGTCCGGAGAAGCTCCCGGAAAATCGGCGCCGAGGCGTTCACACCCGCAGGCTGTCGCACCTCACGGCTTCGCCAAGAATAGTTGAGCGCAACCCGAGCCGAGTTGTCCTCTGTGAGGGCGTGGCCCAGGGAGAACTGGATCCCCTGCTGGAACTGCTCAAAGGATTCGAAGCTGGTGTCGGTCACAAAAATCGTTCCCGAAAAGCTGAAATTGCTTCCCAGGAAATAAGGATCGGAGAGCGACACGAAGTAGCGGCTTGTCTGCCTTCCCACGTCCACCGACAGGTTGACGAAGTAGCCACGACCGAAGAGATTGGATTGGGCCAGGGAAGCGGTAAAGAGGAGTCCGTCCTGGGAGGAGTAGCCGGCGCCAAAGCTGAATGAGCCCGTTGGCCTTTCGACCACGTTGACATTCAAATCCAGCTGGGACGGGTCGTCCGTGGGCTGAGACTCGAAGGCGGCATCCTCGAAGAAACCCAGGCGTCGAATTCTCTCCTGGCTCAATCGCAGGCCGCGAGCCGAGTAGAGTTGGCCCTCGACCACTTTCATTTCTCGACGAATCACGGGGTCGATGGTCCGCGTGTTCCCCGAGATGTTGATATTGCGAATGAAGTAGAGCGGCCCTTTCTCCACTGCGAACTCGACATCGACCCGACGCTTTTCGAGGTCCATCCGAGTTCCCGGCTGGACACTGGCCAGGAAAAAGCCTCGGTCGGTGTAGTGCCGCTCGAGAATCTCCACGTCCGAAGTCAGGAAGGAGCGGTTGAAGACATTCCCCTCCGCAAGTTGAACCTTCTCCCGGAGCGCCTCCAGATCCATGCTCTCGTCGCCGCTGACATCGATACTTCCGACGAAAAATTGCGACCCCTCAAGGATCTGAATCGTGACAAAGAGCCCCTCTTTCGTGGCTTCGACTTCGGGCTCACCCACCTCTACCTGCAGATAGCCGTCATCGGTGTACTTGGTTTCCATCGTTCGCAGGTCTCGCCGGAAAATCGGCTCGGAGTAGGTGCCCGTCTTGTCCAGCCAACTCGTCGCCCAGGAGTACCAACGATACGTGCTAGTCTCGAATCCCTCGGTTAGCTCCTTGCTGGTGAAGGCCGTGTTTCCCACCAAGGTGATCTTGCGAAGTTTGAGTTTTTCGTTCTCGGCGATAGTGAACTCGACGGAGACGGAACCCTCTCCCACAGGATTGACCGATGTCGTGACATCCGCGAGGTAGTACCCCTCCTGCTTATATCGGGCGGTGATCCTTTCGTCATTTTCCTGAAGCAACGGGTAGTCGAGACTCGAGCCCGTGGTCAGGGTCAGGACATCGTCGATCTTATCCGTATCGAGATGATCGTTTCCCACAACGATGATCTCGCGAACGACGGGATTCTCCTCGACCTCAAAAGTGACCAGTATGCCCTCGGTCGATTTTTCTGTGTAGACGTTGACGTCCTTGAAAAACCCCAGTGACTGAACTTCCCGCACATCCCTGGCAATCCGGGCAGGGTTGAGGGGATCGCCCGCCCGAGTCTTAATCCGGCTACGAATCGCATCGGACTCGATGCGGCGGTTCCCCCGGATACGCACCTGGGCGATGGCGTCCCCGGCTCCGGACAAACCGCCTCGACCCACGATCGCCTCGGCCCGAACAACCCGAAACGTCAAGATCACGCCACCTGCCTGACGTGTGCTCTTCACCGTAACCCGCGCCACACCGGGTTGAGCTTCCAGTCGCTCCTGATCCTTCCGCACCTCTTGAGGATCGTAGGGATCCCCTGCCTTGGCCTGGATCTGCGCCCGGAAGTTGGGCTCGAGTTCTCGGGCCCCCTCGATGCGCAGGCCGATAATCCGGTCCGGATCCGCCCCATACACCACGGCGACCACTTGCTCGGCCAATTCACTCAAGCGGCCCACCAAGCCCTCTTCGCCTTGGGCCGTGTAGGTCACGCTGCGGTTCGCGGCCCCGGGATCCGCCGCGGTATAGCGCGCGTCCAGGCTGTAGCGACCGGCGAGTTCGGTCACGCTCGCGGTCACGATTCCCCGGGCGCCGAACTCCTCGCCGAGGCTCCGAATTTTATCGTCCGACAGTCCCGATACAGCTTCCTGGGCCAAGGCGTCCTTAGCTTGGCTCGGATCGACCACCGTCACCTTGCCCGTGGCCTGAAGACGCGCCGCCAACAGGCTGGGAAGAGTTTCCGCCAGATAGCCAATATCCCGACCGCTATGAATCTCGAAGGGCAGGATCACCACAATCGGCTCTTCATCGGGCACTGCGCTGTCGGCGGATACGGGGGGAGCCACGGCTTCGCCAGACGCCTTGGACTCAACGTCTCGACCCTGTCCCCCCGCCGCGCTCCCGAGGAGCAAGCCGGCGATCACGATGGACGCCGAGATCAAGAGGAGCCGCCAGGACAATGCATCTGGGCGCTGGGAGCGCAAGAACGTCATCCGATCGGTCCCATCGATGGACAAAGTTGAGGAGGATGAAAAGAAGCCGGAAGTCAGCCAAGGGCCCGCCGATGCCCACCGCCGGGAATCCCACGAGCATGCGGGGCACGGCCCCGACGCGCCGGATTCTAGGGATACCCGGGGTGGGTGACAAGACCTCAAGGGCCCAGTTTTCATTATGAAAACCGGAAGGTTATCCAGAAGACGACGGGTTCGAAAAATCCCGCAACCCCGGCTCCTCCCGCGGTGTCTACCCGGGCTTGCAAAGGGCTGGTTCCCAGCCCTTCGTCACGCCAGGCCGTCGGCGGTTGCGTTGCCTTCTTCGAGTTGCCCGTCCACCAACACCAGGGTCCGGCCCAGGTCTTCCGCCATCCGCGCGCTGTGTGTCACCACGATCAGGGCGGTGCCCCGGGTCCGGTTGATTTCAAGCAGGAGGCTGGCCACGTCCGCGCCGGTGGCCGGATCCAGGTTGCCCGTGGGTTCGTCGGCCAGTAGCACCGGCGGTTCAAGGACCAGCGCCCGGGCCACCGCCACCCTCTGGCGCTCTCCCCCGGAGAGTTTGCCCACGGGATGCTCCAACCGGTGGGAAAGTCCCACCTCGCCCAGGATGGTCGCCGCGCACTCGCGCATCTCCTCCCGCCCCCGCTCCTGGAGCAGCCCGGGCATCATCACATTCTCGACGGCGCTGAACTCGGGCAAGAGGTGATGAAATTGAAAAACAAAGCCCAGGAAGCGATTGCGTAGCCGGGCGAGTTCGCCGGAAGATCGCGCGAACACGTCTTCCCCGCGAAACAGAATTTTCCCGGAAGTCGGCCGATCCAGCGTGCCGAGAACATGCAGAAGAGTCGACTTGCCCACCCCCGACTGCCCCACGATGGCCACCCGGTCGCCCGCCTCCAGTGACAAGTCAATACCGCGAAGAACTTCAATGGCCCCCGCCCCCTGGCCGAATCGTTTGCAGAGCCCTTGGATCTCGATCAGCGGTGCCTCGGGACTAATCATGGCGGAGGCCTTCGGCGGGATCGATGCGAGCCCCCTGACGACTGGGCAGCAAGGTCGCGCCCAGGGAGAGAACCATGGCGATCAATGCCACGCCGCCTACCTGCAAGGGGTCCAGGCGAGAGGGCAGCGACGAGAACTGGTAAATGCTTGCAGGCAGCGTATCCACTCCTGTCAGGTTCTCGATTCGCTCTTGAATCCAGCCCAACCGATGGGTCACCGCCACCGCCGCCACCACGCCGAGCAATGTCCCCACGAGACCGATCAGGGTCCCCTCCAAGGCGAAAATCCTCTCCACCAATGAATCCTCGGCCCCCATGGCCTTAAGAATCGCGATATCGCCCGACTTCTCCATGATCATCATGATGAGCGTCGCCACGATCACGAACGCCGCCACCACCATGATCATGGTCAGCAGTATGAACATCATGATGCGCTCGGTCTTGAGCGCCTGGAAGAAGGCCGGAAAGAACTCCTTCCAGTCCCGGGTTTCGAATGGGTAGCCCAGGTCAACGGCCACCGCGTCCGCCACCCGCTGAGAGCGATAATGATCGGTGGTCAGGGCCTCCACGCCGTCAATCACATCGGCCGACCGCCTGAACGCCTGGGCAGCCTCCAGCGTCACGTAGGCAAAGGCTTCATCGAACTGGTAAAAGCTCGAGCGAAAGACCCCCTCAACCCGAAAACGCGTCAACCGGGGCGAGGGTCCCATGGGCGTCGGCGGCCCGCCAAAGGGCGAGATCACTACCAGGGCATCGCCGAGATCCACCCCGAGCGCCGAAGCCAGTTGGTTGCCGATGACAATGGCGGGCGCCCCGGCGACACCCCCTTGCAATTCGTCTGACCGGGGCAAAGCTTCGCCCCTCGCCTCGAGATTCGAGAGCGAGCCACTCACCATGTCCTGAGCCAGACGGGTCACCTGGGACACCTGCTCCGGGTCGACCCCCCGGACCCTCACGCTGTAGATCTCTCCCGACCGGCCGCGCACCATGGCATCGGCATCGAGAAAGGGCGAAACCGCCACAACCCCCGGTACCCGGCGGATCCGTTCGAGGGTTTCTGGATAGTCGGCAAAGGAGCCGGCCTGGCTTTCCACGACGAAATGGGCCCGATTGCCCAGGATCTCCTCGCGCCAAGTCTGCTCAAACCCGTTCATCACCGACAGGACCACGACGATCAGCCAGACCCCCGCCGCAATCCCCAGGATGCAAATCGCGGTAATCGCCGAGATAAAGACCTGCCTGCGCCGAGCCACCAGATAGCGGATCGCGATGAACCACTCGGCGGAACCCCGCATGTCGATCAAGCCCGCCACGGCGAAGGGGACAAGGCCAAAAAACACGCCACCCCCCAATAGGACCAGCCCACCCACTGCCATGGCCCCAAGCCCTGCACGAAGTTCCACCGGCAGAAGCGCAGCGACAGCCCCCAACGCCAGGGCAATCGCCAGTTCCCAGGCGCGCCTCTCCATCCCCCCCATCGTGCCCGCGCCCTGACGATGGCGCCGACCCCAGAGACCGAGAGCCACCAAGCCGGGAGGGCCCGAGAGCGCCAGGGGCAATTCGGGGAAGCCCCGGGCAGCGGCAAAAACAGCCAGGCTCAAAGCCACGGCCCATTGCAGGACAACACCCACTCTCGCGGGATCCGCATAGCGCAGAATGCCCCAGACGACTCCCATCGCGAGAGCAACTCCGGCGGAGGACCGGGGCAACACGCCCATCAGCGCAACCCGCCACGCCTCCCATGACTGGAGAGCAAGCTCGGGCCGGTTCCACTGCAATCCGATGATCCCGGCGAGCAGAGCCACCGCAACGCCGCTCAGAACGGGCCAAACCGGTCGACGCGAAACCCGAGCAAAACCGTCCAGGACAACGACCGCACTGGCGCCATAGACAAGGATCAGCCCAACCAGGCCGAGCGCCAGGGAGACGATGAATGCCAGAGCCACCCCGCCCCCGACAGAGGCCGCACCCTGGGACAGTATGGGAAAGAGTTCCAACGACTGCCCTTCCTCAAGTCAATCCAAAAAGCCAATCCAAACCCGCTCGCGCGGATCAGGGTTCGGTGCGATTCGATGTCGAGTGAGCCAGAAGCGCCGACCGGATCAAACGATCCAGATCGCCATCCAGCACGGCTTCCACATTCCCCACTTCAAGATCGGTCCGGTGGTCCTTTACGCGTTGCTGGGGATGCAGGGTATACGAACGGATCTGACTGCCAAAGCCGATTTCTCGTTTTTCGCCCCGGATTTCCGCCATCCTGACCTCCTGCTCCCGTCGGCTCAGTTCAAAGAGTTGGGCCCGCAGGACCTTCATGGCCGTTGCCTTGTTCTTGTGCTGAGAACGTTCGTTCTGGCACTGAACGACGGTGCCCGTGGGCAAGTGCGTGATTCGAACTGCGGAATCGGTTTTGTTGACGTGCTGGCCACCCGCGCCACTGGACCGGTAGGTATCGATACGCAGATCGCTCTCTTCCAGTTCGACGTCCACATCGTCGTCGATTTCGGGAATCGCGGTGACACTGGCGAATGCGGTATGGCGCCGGGCCTGGGAGTCAAACGGTGAGATCCGAACCAGGCGGTGCACCCCCTGCTCGGCGTTGAGATAGCCGTACGCATAGCTGCCGGCGACCGAGAGGGTTGCGCTTCGGATCCCGGCTTCCTCTCCGGACTGCACATCGATCACTTCCGACCGGAAACCGCGCCGTTCGGCCCAGCGTAGATACATTCGCAGGAGCATCTCCGCCCAATCGCAGGCGTCGGTACCCCCGGCTCCCGAATTGATCGACACAATCGCGTCGGAATGATCGTACTCGCCCCCGAGCAATTGCCGAAGTTCGGCCCCTTCCAGAATGGCCGCAACTTGGGAAAATTTCTCGGCGGCCTCGCGACGCGACCCGTCGTCGTCGGCCTCGGCGGCCAGTTCCAGGAGAATGCCGGCTTCCTCGAGGGAAGCTTCTACGCCGTCGTAGAGTCCAATTTCGCCCTCCAACTCGCTCTTCTTCCGCGAAGTCTTCTCGGCGAGTTCCCGGTTATCCCAGAACTCGGGCCGGGCCATCTCGGACTCAATTTCCTCGTGGCGCGCTCTCAGACCGGCCAGGTCAAAGACGCCCCCGAAACTCATCAAAACGTCGGCCCAATGTGCGGAGGGTCTCCTCGAGCTCGTTCTGGTCCAACACCGGCGCGATATTTTCAGTCATCTTGCGTCCTCTGGCTGTCTGCAGTCCGAGTTCCCATCCGACCCAGGAGGCGCAGTAAATAGCAGATCGAATGGCCCGCACCGAAAGGGCCCAGGAATCTTTCCTCAGCCCAGGGCTCGCCAGAGTCTCCGCTGCTCGGCCTCCATGATCTTCGCATCGGCGTCCTCTTCGTGATCGTGGCCGAGGATATGAAGCAGTCCATGAATGACCAGTCGCCCGACTTCCTCGTCGAGACCTCGGTGACGCTGAGCGGCCTGCCGCGCGGCGGTTTCGACACTGATCACAACGTCTCCGAGCAATTTTCCCCGATGGCCGACTCCCTCTCCCTCCAGCAATGAAAAGGACAGGACATCGGTGGCCCGTTCCTTTCCGCGCCAGTCGGCGTTGAGGCGGCGAATTTCGGCATCGGTTACCAAGGCGATGGATAGCTCCGAGCTGCGATGCCCGACGGCGGAGAGCATCGCCGTCGACCGGGTTCGCAAGAGCCTCACGTCCACCCGGGACCCACGCACCGCCGGGGGAGGACCGCTCAACCGAATGGCCATCAGTGTTTTTCGGGAGGCCCGGACCCGCTCCCCGTGGGCTCCTCGGGTGTCGTTCCGGAAGTCGAGCGGGGATCGTAGGCCTCGTAGGCCTCGACGATGGCCTGAACCAGCGGATGGCGGACGACATCCTTGCGCGAGAAATGCTGCAATCCGATCTCGTCGATCCCCTTGAGGACTCGCATGCATTCGACCAGGCCGCTTTCCTTGTCCGCCGGTAGATCGACCTGGGTGACATCCCCCGTAATCACGGCTTTCGACCCAAAACCCAGACGAGTCAGGAACATTTTCATCTGCTCACCAGTGGTATTCTGCGCCTCGTCGAGGATCACGAAAGAATCATTCAGGGTACGGCCTCGCATGAATGCCAGGGGAGCCACCTCGATCACTCCCCTTTCCGAGAGTCTCCCGATCTTCTCGAAATCCATCATGTCGTGAAGCGCGTCGTACAGCGGACGCATATAGGGATCGACCTTCTCGCTCAAATCCCCGGGCAGGAAGCCCAGGCGTTCTCCGGCCTCAACCGCCGGGCGAGTGAGGATGATGCGTGTGACTTCCTTGCGATTGAGTGCGGCGATCGCCATCGCCATGGCGAGGTAGGTCTTCCCCGTGCCCGCGGGTCCGATACTGATCGTCACGTCATGATTATGAATCAATTCCACGTAACGACGCTGGGAGAGATTCTTCGCCCGAATTTTGCTGCGAGTTCCCACGCCGCTCAGCACATCCTGAAAAACGTCCTGGATGTCAACATCCGGCTTCTCAACAACCATCTGAATGGCAGCGTCCACGTCGCGCCGGTGAACGCCCCGACCCGATCGCAACACGGCGTAGAGCTGCTCCAGCACGGTTTGCGCCAGGTCGACCGCGGCCTGAGCACCGAGCAGGCGAACTTCGTTTCCACGAGCGTGGGCCTGGACATCCAGTTTTTTCTGGATGAGGCGCAGATTCCCCTCGCCATCGCCATAGAGTTCGGCAGCCGTGAGGTTGTCGTCGAAGGTGATGACTTTTTGGATGCCGACGGTTCCGTCGCTCAGTGGGGACTCCCGGGGTTCAACGCCGTGGCGCAAGCAGGACGATCCCGTCTCCGCGCCGCATGTAATAGTACGCTGAGCCGGATTCCTGCGTCAATCCCTCTTCTTCGCCCCACACCCCCTGCGACAGAAAATCCAGGCTGTGGGGCCAGCGTCCGGTACCGTGCCGACGGGCCTCCAAGAGATTATGCAGCCGCTGCCGGGCGAATTGTGCTCGCGCTTCTTCCAGGGGTCGGTAGGCGATAGCCTGACCCCGCCAGGAGCGGGCATCCAGGCGCTGAAGGAAGAGGCCCGCGGTCACCGACGCGAGCAGGATCAGGGGAACACCTGCGGCCAGAGCGAGTCGGACAAAGCCAAAGACCCGCATTGCACCGGCGCGCCGAACTTTCCCGCCCCGGCGAAGTGCGGGACTCACCCCGTCCACCAACCCGGCACGGCGCAGGTCCACGAGGATCCGGCTGGCCACGAAGGTCCCCAACCGAGACCGATCAATGATCTGTCGAATCGAGTTTTTTCCGTTGACGAAACCCGAGACCCGCCTCACTCGATCCGATCCGCCCTGGCCGCCGTCTTCCAGGCGATCGCAGTAGTCGTCCACGGAAACGAGAATTTCAAGCACCTCGGATTCCCCAGGCAAATCACTGACGAAGGTCAGCCACTCGTCCTGCATGCGCATTCCGTCCATCAGCACCTGCTCGGCCACCATCAACTTCTCGGGTGCAAGCGCGTGGGTCACCGGCCCGGCCAGGAATTCGAACGCACCCCCAGTCATCCCCATCAAGGTGAACAGGGTTTCCCGGGTCATGAGATCCGAGGTCGCTTCCATATCCCGGTCGGCTACTAACTCGTCGGCGATCAGGAGATCGGTCAAGGAGCGCGCCGATGCCCGGCTCTCCCGGATCTTCTCATGGACCACCGACTCGTCGATCAAACCACACCGGACGAGAAAGTCGCCCAGCGGTGCATCAGGGCTATCTCCCACAGGCGCCGCGAAGACGAGGGCGCCCGAATCAAACGTCACACGCATGGGGCCCATCCGGCTGCTGATTTCGAGCAGACCGGTTTTTCGCTGGTGACCGATCAACTGGAAAATTTCGGCGACCCCGAAGTCATCCAGATTGCCCTTGAGTGCGACGGCCATATTACGGGCGCCTCCAACTGATCAGGCTCGTAAAGAGCACCCCCAGGTAGACGATCGAAACTAGAAAGGCCGCCACACCCAGGGCAAATGTCCCGCCCACCCCAACCGCGAGGGGATCCGGGACAACTCCGCCCCGCCAGATCACGAAAAGCAGGACCCCCACAAAAAGGAGCAGTGAGGCGAAGGCCAGATCCGGCCGTCGCGCGCGCATTCCCGCGAAGCCGGGAAGCAGGACCGAAGCAATCACGCCCATCTTTTCGAGCCGTTCTTCCCGGGCCTGCAGTTGTTCGATTCTTGCCTCCCGCAGCAAGTGATCGGTGTCCTCGGGCCTGTGGAAAAGGTGGTGACAGGCGCCACACAAGTCACTGCTCCACATCTCACCGTCGCAGCGAACACAGATCCTGCGACCACAGCGCAAGCATTGACTCGCGTGCTCAAATCTCCCCTGGAGCAAAAAACCCAGGAGAATCGCCAATGCCAATCCGCCTGCCAGAAAGCGCGGCTGCTCCCCCAACCAGCCCGGGGCGATCAATGCCAAGACCGCCTCCGCCATGGGGCGACCGCTGGCCGCAGCCACCATTCGGCGCCGAATAGGAGCGATGGGAAATGCCGGATCCGCCACGAAATTCGAGTCGTCGAGGCCCAGAAATTCCGCCACCGCCGTGCCATTGACCTGCTGGGCCCGGGCCATGGCGAACTCGCCATCCTCCATACGGAAAACCTTGGCGTACGCCTGGGAGAGATCGAACATCAATTCCGCCGACTCACCCTGGACCTGCCGACCCGCCTCGTAAAAAGCGATGGCGCCGGCGGTATCCCCGGCCTCAAAGGCGATATTGCCGAGAATGGTCAAGGCAAACTGATCCGAAGAATCGGTCTCCACGAGCCGCTGGAAACGTTCGGCCGCCTCCTGGTTGGCCCCCATGCGCCGAGCGCGCACCGCCAGGGTCCGATCGACCAGGGGGTCGCCCCGGCCTTCGGCTTCAAGCAGAAGGGCCAGTTGCTGGGGCGTCTCGCTGCCACGAATGAGCGCCAGTGAGGCGGAAGCCAAGGGATCCGCGTTGAGGGCCATGAGCAATCTGCCGCTGCCCTCGAGGCAGGGATAGACACCGACCCAGAGGGTCAGGGCCGCAAGAATCAGCACTCCCCGATCCAGAGCTCGGCCGTACGCCACAGCGATCGCCAGAAAGATCGCGGCCACACCGAGCACGCCCTCACCCAGAAGCAGCGGAATCGCCAAGACGGAAAAAACCAGGGCGGCCCGGGCAAACGTGGGCATCCGATCCGAAATCAGGTCACCCAAATCGTGCGCAGCCCGGCTAAAACCCGAAAATCCTTCGACGAAAATAAAGGCCAGGGAGCCGCTAATCAACACCCCGGCGAGAATCATCAGCAGGGAACCCACGAGCCAAACACTCGCTTCTAGGTGCCGTGGAATACTGAGAAAGCTCTGGCTGTATTCGGCCAGGGCCCGGGCGTATTCGCCCTGGCGCCAATAAGCAGCGCCCAGCGCACCGTGGGCCAGGGGCAGGTCCGGGGCGAGCAGCACCGCCAACTGGCGGCGCGCGAAACCATTCTTGTCGTCGTCCTCGCCGATCAAGGCCCGAGCCGGCGAATCCAGATTCGCGGCCCCCAGAGCCAGAGCCCGGCGGCGGATGCGCTGCCCCCGAACATCCAGAGATGCGCCCGGCGTCAACCAGATCCGCTCGAGTTCCGAGCGATAGCCGGCGTCCCGGGTCGGGGCTTCGGACTCGGAGCCAACACCCGCACCCAGCGACGCCGCATCGCCGGCGGCGACACCCGCGCCGAAGAACACGAGCCCGAGCGTGAGCCCGACCAGCCGCCCGAGAACTAAGCGCATTTTCTTTGCATCTCGCATCTTCTCTTCTTTACGGTAAAGGAGCCCAGGTCCTGAATGGTTTCCCCAAGGGGGAGTCCTCTGGGAAAGATCGCTGGAATTCTCCGGAGCATCGACATCCGGACCCGGTGGGACTAGTATGCGCGCCCCAGAAACACCACCGGAGAAGAACTTGGCCAATCACAAATCCGCGCTGAAGCGTATCCGCCAATCGGCACGGCGCCAGAAGCATAACCAGCACATTCGCAGCGGGATGCGCTCGGATATCAAGCGTTTCCGCCAATCCCTTGAGGCCGGAGATTCCAGCGCTGCCAGCGAGCACTTCGCCACGGCGGAGCGGGCGATCCGCCGGGCCTCCAGCAAGGGATTGATTCCCAAGCGCCGAGCCGACCGCAGCGTCGGGCGCCTGGCCAAGAGCCTTAACGCTCTCGGTGCCGCGGGCAGCTGATCCGCCGACACGCTCGGGGATCAAGGTGAGAGATCCATCACCAGGATCTCCACAGCCAATTGCCTGGAAACCTGCTTGGACGCTTTGCCAATCCCCTTGAGGACGGCATCGGTCTCGTGGATGCGTTCCAGGCAGGTGCGAAGCTCCCGCTGACTGTAACGCTTGGCCTGGGCTGTCAGCTTCTTCGTAAGGTATTCGCCGCCGCCGACGCTGCCCCCGCCGCGGACCGTCGCCAATCGGCGAAAGTGGCCCGCCAAAGCCCCGAGAATGGCTTCGGGCGCGGACCCCGAGGCCAGAAGACGCCCCAGTAGAGTGATCGAGGTCCCGGCCTGTCCCGCGCAAATGGGATCAGCGAGGTCCCATACCTTGCTTTCGGAAATATCGGAGGTCGAATCCAGGACATGATCCCGGGAGATCCGCTGCCCCGGGCCGGCCAGCAGAGCCGCCTTGGCGATTTCGCTCTGGAGCACCAGCAACCGGGGGCCGGTCCTCTCGGCCAATTCCCGGGCGACCCCACTTTCCAGTTCAACGCCCTGCCTGCGGGCCTCGGCTTCGACGAACGGAATCGCATCCCGAGCCCGGACGGCCGCCCCCTTGAAGGCCTTGACCCAGCGCAAGCGACTGTCGGCGCTGTTGGCGGTGACAACCAACACGGTTTCGGTCTGTTCAACCAGGCGCTCAAAGGCCTCGAGCAGCGCCTCAAAGAACGACTCTCGAGTGTCTTTATGCTTGATCTGATCGGGTTCCCTCAAGATCACCAGGCGATGAGAGGCCATCCACGGGAGGGTTTGAAGGCTTTCGTGCAGGAGAGACGGCGAGAGACCCACCGCATCCAGGCGCTCCAGATTGAATTCGTCCGCCGCCCCCCCGAGAATTCCTTGGGAAAGCGCGGCCAGTCCCCGGTCGCGTAGCAGCGGCTCGCCGCCGGCGAGCAGGTAGGCGGGTCGGATCTTGCCCTGGGCGAGTTCCTTCTCCAGTTCGGCGATCTTCAAGCTGCAGCCTCCCGCCCCTGCAAGCGGAACTTCGAGGAACCCCGCGTACGCGAAGAACGTCTTGGGCCAACGGCGGGGAGCGCCCGCAAACGCGGTCGCCGGGCATACGGATAGCAGAGATCGAGACCCGACCTAACCGGACTTTCCCGCGTCCGGCCGACGTCCGGCCGAAGCGGAACTCAGTCCTTGCGCCGATCCTCGGCCACGCGCATCAACTCCTGAAGCAAATGGTCGCGCTCGGAGCAAACTCGGGGATCCAACCGTTCGACCAGCAATTTCCGGCCCTCGGCCAAATCGAAGCGAAAATCTTCGGCGAGGGTTCCCGCCTGGTTCGCCCGGTCGAAAGCCTCGCCCTGGTAGAGCACGATATCCGAGATGACGACTCGGGCCAGTCGCTCGGCCTTCGCCCGCTCCTGGTCGAGACCATCCGCCGCCGGGGGAACCGGATCTTCGGCCGGGCTACTGGGCGCCTCGGCGGGTCCTCCCCCCGCGCGCAAGGAGAGCCCGAACCCTGCCATGAGTCCTTGGAGTTCATCGAGTAGATTGGCCCGGGAGCAATGCGCATCCGGGCCGAAGGGCGCGAGGGACGCGGAGGCTTCCGACCCGTCGCAATCCGACACCAGGACTACCCGAACCCCGGCCAGACTTTCGTTGCGCTGGACAACCTCGCAAATCTGCAGCCCATTCATACCGGGCAGATCGGCGTCCAGAATCACCACGGCGGGCCGACTCCGCTGAATGGCCAGCATGGCCTGACCGCCGTCGGCGACTATCCGGGCCGAGAGGCCCCAGGCTTCCAGAGCCAAAGCCGCTGGGTCGGTCAGGGATTCTTGGCTCGTAGCCACCAGGACGAGCGGGCCCTCGTCGAGTTCGGGGGGGCCCGCGGACGAGATCCCCGGGGAGCGCTCATGCTCTGAACCCAGCGACTCGCCAGAGGGGGATCCCGCTGTCGGGCCAGGCAAAGTAATCCGAAAGATGGTGGAACACTTGGCGCAGCGGATCCGAGCGCCCTTGGCGCCCACCTTGGAATCCTCGACCCGATAACGGGCCGCGCATTCGGGGCATGCTGCGATCATCGGCCTGTCTCCTTGCTCCAGGGGCTCGCTAGTTTGTCCCCGAGAATTGCCCAGGGGTTTCGTACCTGCCCGGGCCCCGGCAAGGCTTCCCCGAGTCGCCGAAATTCCTAAAACGTCGCGCCCAAACACCCGGCCCGAAGGTTTCAGGGAAAGCGCACGCCCACAACATCTCCATCGGTCTGGAAACGCCATTCTTGAGAGTGTCCTGCCAGGGGTTTGGCCCGGGATCACCCCGCATCAGGGTCGCAAGGGCTGCAGCCCTCGCAGCGCCCCCGCACCCCGGGGCGCGGGTCTATGCTGCCGTCGGGTAACGGGCCGGCTCATGAGGCGATTGTCTCCGAAGGCGGCCACAGCGTGCTGCAGCGCCTCCGAGGCGGTCTCGATCCCCGCTTCCGGAACCGAGAGACAGACGTCGAGATCCCCGTGCCCTTGGGTACTTGCTTCCGCCGCGGCCATCGCCTCGGCGGCTCCTCCCGCCAACGCCCCGGCGTGTCGGACGAAATCATCGGATCCGATACCCAGCGGCGCCAGGGCGATCCGGCCCAGGCCCAGGGCCAAGCACCGCCCCAAAGCGTCCCGCATCAGGTCCTGGGCCACGGTCAGCGCGAAATCCGCCCGGGAACCCAGGCCGAGAAGCAGGATCCGAGGGGCTTTGAAGGCCGGGGTGGCCGCCATCAGCGACGCCGACCCCAGTTCCGCGCTGATGCGGCGGTCGAGGATCATCTCTGAGACCCGGCCGCAGAGCCGCCAATCCACCCGGCCGGCGCCCCCGCGTAGGGGGCGGTCCTCCAGGAAGAAACCCGCCACCACCGCCTCTGCCTCGATGGCATCCAGAGGGAGGCTGTCCAGCCCGAGCTCCAAGCGGGTTCTCATGACTCACACTCTCGCACGCCTCGGGCCACCGCGTCGAGGATTCCGTTCACAAAAGACGGCGATGGATCGTTGCCGAAGCGCCGGGCCAGATCCACTGCCTCGTTGAGGATCACCCCGACCGGCGTTGTCGTGTGGACCAGTTCATAGGTGCCCAGGCGGAGAATATTTCGGTCCACGGCTGCCATCCGCTCGATTCGCCAATTCGCCGAGTGGTGGCTGATGGATCGATCGATCTGGACGAGATTCCCCTGCACCTGCTCCACGAGTTCCCGGGCGAAACTTCGCGAGCCCTCGGGCGTTTCGAAATTGGCCGCCACGGCGTCGAACATCGGGGGCGAGGGCGAACTCCCAGGCTGTTTTCCGGCCTCCCCCTCCGCCTCGCCGCCAGGCGTCTCCGGGGCGACAGAATCGCCGGGAGGCGAATGCCTGATGCCGAGATCGATGGCGTACAGAACTTGAAGAGCCACTTCTCGAGCTCGACGGCGGGAAGAAACTGGATCCGATTCTCGCACTAAGCACTTTCCCCGGGCGCTTGTCCGGCCCGCTCGCACAAGCGAGCCATCTCGATGGCGGCCAGCGCAACCTCTTCGCCCTTGTGCCCGTGCTCGCCCCCACAGCGCGCCAGTGCCTGGTCGATGTCGTCGGTGGTGAGGACTCCAAAAGCCACGGGAATTCCCGTATCGCGCATTACCTCTCGCACCCCATCCGTCACTCCAATACAGACATAGTCGAAATGGGGCGTGCCCCCGCGGATGACCGAGCCCAGCACGATAATCCCGGCGTACCGCCCACTGGTGGCCAGCACACGCGCGGCCAAGGGGATTTCAAAGGCCCCGGGTACCCAGGCCACGTCGATCGCCGTCGCCTCCGCCCCGCGCTCAAGGAGGGTCCGCTCGCAGCCCTCGAGCAAAGCCGCACTGACCAGATGGTTGAAGCGGGAAACCACCACTGCAAAACTCAATCCACTGGCATCCAGATCCGATGGGTACACGTTCACTGTTTGTTATCTCCGTGACCCACCCGCCGGCGTGCCGTGATACGAATATCGTCACCCAGGCGACCCATCCCGACCCACTCGAGTTTCGGCGCCTGCGCCAACGCCCGAATCCCGAGACTGCCCAGAGCCGGGCGCCCTTCCCTGCCCAGTAGAGCCGGCGCCAGAATCCAGTGTATCTCGTCAACCAGATCCTCGCGCACAAGCGCCGCGGCGAGTCCCCCACCGCCCTCGACCAGCACCGTCGTCAAGCCCGCCTCGGCCAAGGCTCGCATCCCGGCGGTGAGATCCATCCCACCGGGCGACCCGGGCAAGTCGAGTAACTCTGCCCCGGTGGCCGCCACGGAGCGGCGCCCCCGAGCGCCCTTTCGAGTCATAACCAGGGTTCGGGCGCCTTCGTCGTCACTGTAGATCCGTGCGGCGGCCGGAACCCGCAACCGCGAGTCCACCAGAACGCGAACCGGACGGCCGACCACCCGCTCCCCCCGACGAGCGGTCAGCGCCGGGTCGTCGGCCAGGGCCGTACCCGAGCCCACCATCACGGCGTCGCTTCGCCCGCGCATGCGATGCACAAGCCCGCGAGCCTGGGGGCCAGTGATCCAGCGGGATTCCCCGGACTCGGTGGCGATGCGCCCATCGAGGGTCGAGCCCAATTTCAAGGTCACGAAGGGTCGACCCCGCTCGCACACCGATAAGAATCCGCGATGGTGCTCTCGGCAAGCCTCTTCGGCTGTCCCCACCTCGACATCGATCCCCGCCCGACGCAATTTTGCGATGCCTCGACCCGAGACCCGGGAATGGGGATCTCGGCACCCGACGTAAACCCGCCGCAATCCGGCCTCAATAATCGCCCGGGTACACGGCGCCGTACGGCCCTGAAAGCAACAGGGCTCGAGGGTGACCCCCATGGAGGCGCCCCGAACTGCACGTTCCCCATGCCGGCGAGTCGCGCTCTGGAGCGCCACCACTTCGGCATGGGGCCCACCGGGCGGGCGAGTCACGCCTCGACCGAGCACCTGGGATCCCTTCCAGACCACCGCACCGACACTCGGATTGGGATAGGTCTTGCCCGCCCCTCGCCGAGCGCTCTCCAAAGCCAGCTTCATGCGCGCCTCAACGACCGTGAGATCCTTCATCTCATTGATCCTCCGGCTCTCGGTCCAGGCCCTCGATGAAGGCCGCGTAGTCCGCTGTGCTCCCAAAGTCTTGATAGACCGATGCGAATCGAATCGCGGCCAAGGCGTCTAGTCGCTTCAAATCTTCCATCACCCGATCGCCGATACTTCGGCTCGAAACCTCTCTCCCGCCCCCTTCATGGAGCCAGGCTTCGACCCGGTCCGCCAACCGATCGATGGCATCCACGGAAATCGGCCGCTTCACACAAGCGCTCGTGATGCCCGCAAGCAATTTTCCACGGGCATAGGCCTCCCGGCGCTGGTCCCGCTTGACAACCTGGGGGAGCGAGACTTCGAGACGCTCGCGGGTCGTGAAACGGCGACCGCATTCCTCGCACTCCCGCCGACGCCGAATTTCGTCTCCGTCGCGACCGACACGTGTATCGATCACACGAGTCGACTCATCACCGCACGAAGGACAGTGCACGATTCAGCCCTAATCGCTCCAGCGATGTACGTAGAGGGGGAACCGTCGGCACAGCGCTTCGACATCGCCGCGAATACGGTCGAGCCCTTCGACATCGCCGGGATTCTGAAGCACGCGGTGCAGGAGATCGGCCACCAACACCATTTCGGGTTCTCGCATTCCGCGGGTGGTCACCGCCGGAGTCCCGACACGCACCCCGGACGTCACCATGGGCTTGCGGGGATCGAAGGGAACCATGTTCTTGTTGGCCGTTATGCCCGCACGATCGAGAGAGATTTGCGCCGCCTTGCCAGTAATGTCGCGATCCACCAAGGAGAGCAGAAATAGATGGTTGTCGGTCCCGCCCGAAACGATCTTGTAACCGAGGGCGGCCACTGCATCCGCCAACGCCTGGGCATTGGCCACGATCTGGCGAGTGTAATCCTTGAAGCCCGGAGACATTGCTTCCTTGAGAGCGACGGCCTTCCCGGCGATCACGTGCATCAGGGGACCGCCCTGCAAACCGGGGAAAATGGCGCTGTTGATCCTCTTGCCCAGATCGCCGTCGGAGAGAATGATCCCACCCCGGGGTCCGCGCAGGGTTTTATGCGTCGTGCTGGTAAAGACGTGCGCCAGCCCCGCCGGACTGGGATGGACGCCGGTGGCCACCAGACCCGCGATATGCGCGATATCCGCAAAGAGAATGGCGCCCACCTCATCGGCCACTGCTCGAAAACCAGCGAAGTCGATGATGCGCGAGTACGCGGTCGCTCCGCACTGGATCATCTTTGGCCGATGTTCCAAGGCCAGGGCACGAACCTCGTCCATATCGATGCATTCGCTCTCACGGTCAACACCGTAGGGCACGATGCGGTACGTCTTGCCCGAAAAATTGACAGGGCTCCCGTGAGTCAGGTGTCCCCCATGGTCGAGATTCATGGCCAGAATCGTATCTCCCGGCTCGAGCAGGGCGTGATAGACCGCCGCGTTGGCCTGGGAGCCCGAGTGCGGCTGGACGTTCGCGTGCTCCACACCGAAGAGTTGCTTGGCCCGTTCGATGGCGAGGGTTTCGACCTCATCCACAAACTCACAGCCACCGTAGTAGCGCCGCCCCGGGTAGCCCTCGGCGTACTTGTTGGTGAGCACGCTGCCGACCGCTTCCAGCACGGCTTCCGAGACAAAATTCTCCGAAGCAATCAGTTCGATGGAGAGTCCCTGACGGCGCCCTTCCTGGCGAACGAGATTCGCTATTTCAGGATCGGCGACATCCAGTTGGGGGGTCGATGACGAGTCCATTTTTTCCTTCCGAGAGAATCCGAGCAGACGAGAGGCTGAGTTGCGGTGCCCTCGCTGCGGTGCCCTATGGCCGCTGGCCTCTCGCTCGCGCTGGCGAGAGCAGCGGCAATATAGCGGCGATGGCGTTCAGCGTCCGGTGGGGCAGGTCTCCCTAAGCCCCTCGAATCAAAGGTCCGTGATACCCAAGACCAGGGAGGCATTGGTGCCGCCGAAGCCAAAGGAATTCGATAGGGCGACGCCCGGGCGAGCCGACCGCGCCCGATTGGCGACATGGTCGAGGGCACATGCCGGGTCGGGGTCGTCCAGGTTGATCGTGGGGGGAATCCGGCCGCTCTCCAGGGCGCCGATGGACAGAATCGCCTCCACGCTGCCCGCCGCCCCCAGCAGGTGGCCCGTCATGGACTTCGTCGCCGAGACCGGCAACCGATCCAGATACCCCCCAAAGGTCCGCCGCAGGGCAACGACTTCGGCGGGGTCACCCAATGGGGTACTCGTGGCGTGGGCGTTGACGTACCCGACCTCCTCGGGGGGGATTCCGGCGTCTGCCAAGGCCCACTCCATGCACCGAGAGGCCGCCTCTCCCTCAGGATCCGGGGCCACGGGATGGGTGGCATCCGCAGTGGCTCCGTAACCCATGACCTCGGCCAGAATCGACGCGCCTCGGGCCCTCGCGTGTTCCAGGGATTCGATCACGAGAACCCCCGCGCCCTCCCCCACCACGAAACCGTCCCGGCCCCGGTCGAAGGGGCGACTCGCCCGCTCGGGCTCCTCGTTCCGGGTGCTCAGCGCCTTCATGGAGGCGAAACCGGCCACGGTGACGCCGAGGATAGGCGCTTCTGCGCCGCCCACGATCATCGCGTCGGCTTGGCCCCGCTTGATCAACTCGGCGCCTTCGCCGATGGCATGGGCCCCGGAAGCGCAGGCCGTGACGTGACAAACGTTGGGCCCCCGTGCCCCGTGATGCACCGAAATCATTCCGCTGGACATATTCGCGATGCCCATGGGAATCGTAAACGGCGAGACCCGACGCGGCCCCTTCTCGCGCAGGATCGCATCGTTCTCCAAGATGGTACCCAGTCCTCCGATGCCCGAACCGATCGCCACGCCCACCCGATCCCGATTGCTGTCATCGATCTCGAGGCCCGAACTGTTCAGAGCTTCGGCGGTGGCTTCCAGGGCAAAGAGTACGCAGCGGCTGGTCCGACGCAGGTCCCGGGCCCTCAGCACCTTCGGGGCGAGTGCGGGGCCGTACTCAGCCGCTATCCGAGAGGAAAAACCCAGGGGATCGAAATGGGTGATCGGCCCAGCCCCCGAGCGACCGGCGAAAGCCGCCTCCAGGGTCGTGGAGTAGTTCCCTCCCAATGGCGTCACGCAACCCATCCCAGTGACGACCACACGCTTCGCCTGGGCCGATACCCCCGCCATGGATCAGCTCTCCAGGCGAGCTTTCAGGTAGCTGACCGCATCGCCAATGGTCTGCATCTTTTCGGCGTCGTCATCGGGAATTTCAATATCAAAGGACTCTTCCATCGACATGACCAACTCGACTATATCCAGCGAGTCGGCGCCCAGATCATCGACGAACGAAGCAGCCGTCACCACCTCTTCCCGTGACACGCCGAGTTGCTCGACGATCAAATCGGTCACGCGAATTTCCAGGGACATGGACGAAACCCTCCAATCGAAAAAACTGAATCGCGGAACCGATCAGACGGCGCCGCAATCCTCAAGAAAAAATAATAGCACTGTCCGAAAATAGCACTGTTCAAAAAGAGCACTGTTCAAAAGGAGAGCTGTTCAAAAGAGCACTGACCCAAAAGAGCACTATACAGGGGAGCACGACCGAAGAGAGGACAACTTCCTTTACGCTTCAGCAATAAATTCTCGAACCCTGTCGAGATCCGCCGCATGGGACAGGCTCTCGCGCTGGCTACGACGGTCGATCCGAGCGAGAAGGCCGTTGAGTACACGGCCCGCACCAACTTCAAGAAAATGGGTTACGCCTTTCCCCCTAAGGCATTCAATCATCTCGGTAAAACGGACTGACTCCGTCACCTGGCTCACCAGGAGACCGGGGATCCGATGGGGATCGCTATTCGGAGCGGCATCAACATTGGTCACCACCGGGGGCGAGGGAGCCTGAAAGGCCACTCCGTCCATGGCGCCGCGCAGCTGCTCGGCTGCCGGGGCCATCAGCGCGCAGTGGAAGGGGGCCGAAACCGCCAACTCGACTACTTTCTTCGCCCCGATTTCCTGGGCGCGCTCCCGGGCAACAGCGACGGCTTCGCGGGTTCCCGCGATCACCGTCTGCTGAGGGGAATTGTAGTTCGCGGGCGAGACGATTTCGCCTGTGGATGCCGCCACCTCGCAGCACAGATCGGCAACCGCTTCGGCGCTACAACCGAGCACCGCGGCCATGGCCCCGCTGCCCTCGGCCACGGCCTCCTGCATGAATCGCCCCCGAGCGTTGACCACACGGACAGCATCTTCAAACGCCATGGCCCCGGATGCCACCAACGCGGAATACTCGCCCAGGCTATGCCCCGCCACGAAGGCGGGTTTCACGGAACCACTGTCTTCCAGTGCCCGCAACAACGCAATGCTCGTGGTAAGCAATGCGGGTTGCTGAATTTCGGTTCGCCGCAGATCTTCCTCGGGCCCTTCGAAGCAGTACTTCGAAACATCGAAACCCAGGGCCCGATCGGCGGCGACGAATACCTCCCGCGCCGCCGGCGAACTCTCGAAGACATCCCGGCCCATGCCCACTTCCTGTGAGCCCTGACCCGGAAAAAGAAGCGCCAGCACCTGACTCAGTCCTGGTCCGTCTCGATGAGGGTGCGCCCCTTGTAGCTGCCACATGATCCACAAATTCTATGCGGAACCTTGGGGGCTCCGCATTGCGGACAGGTACTCCTCGGAGGCGTTGCCAAACCGTCGTGGCTACGACGCTTGTCTCTCCGGGCCTTGGATGTCTTCTGTTTGGGAACAGCCATTTCAAGAACTCCCTTCCGTCTTCTCCTTCAACGCGGCGAGGGCGGCGAAGGGCGAAGAAGGCTTTATGTCGTCACAGTTGCAGTTATTTTCAGTTCGGTTGCTTCCGCATACCGGACAAAGCCCTGGGCATTCGTCGCGGCAAAGCGGCTGCATTGGTATTTCAAGCGAGATGATCTCTACAAAAAAAGCATCCAACTCGATTTCCGGACCCCGATACCAACCGGTTTCCAGGTCTTTCCCCAGACACATCCCGCTGCGCTCCAAGTCTTGCAAGCCCTCCGGATCGGGGGGCGTCTCCCCATCACCCAGAGGCGCAAGGACCAAGCGGAACGACTCTCGGAGGGCGTGACGATAGCGTCTGGTACAGCGACCGCATTCGGCATCGAGCATTCCTCGAAATTCTCCCTCGAGATGGACGCTTTCGCCCGCCGTCCGCGCGCGGATCTCCATCGTCGGCTCCTCCGCCAGGCGCGCGCCCGAATCCTCGACATCGGCAAAGCGCTCGCTCCACCAGCCCCGCTCGATGACAAATCGGAAGGCGTCGGGTGACTTTTTCAGGTGCTCTATGGGCAGTTTCACGGCATCGAGTTCCGGTGGATCGGGTTGACTTTCGTTTCAAATCCAGGGGCTTGAGACCCATCTAAAAATACGGCGGCCAACCGAATAGCAGACACCCCCCAAAGCTGCCAAGGGGCTGCGTTATGCTGCGCCGCCCATGTCGACAATTCGAACTCGATTCGCACCAAGCCCCACGGGGTTCCTGCATCTCGGGAGCGCCCGAACCGCGCTCTACAACTGGGCCTATGCCCGGCGCCACGGGGGCTGCTTCGTGCTCCGCATCGAGGACACAGACCTCGAACGCTCCACCCGCGAGTCCGAAGAAACGGTCCTCGAGGGCCTGGAGTGGCTGGGCCTGGACTGGGATGAGGGACCCTTTCGACAAACCGAGCGGCGCGAGGCCCACGAGCAGGCGATTGCCGGACTGCTGGCCCAGGAAAAGGCGTACCGCTGCCAGTGTTCGCGCGAGGATCTCGAAGCACGCAAAGAAGCCGACCTGGCCCGGGGCGGATCGGGGCTCTACGACGGACGCTGCCGGGATCTCGGCCTCGGGCCCGATTGCGGCACCCATGTGGTTCGCTTGCGGGTTCCCCAGGAGGGAATGCTCGGATGGGAGGACGCGGTCTTCGGCCCCAGCGGTCAGGACGCCGGGCAACTGGGCGACGCGATCATCCGGCGCGGAGACGGAACGCCGCTGTACAACCTGGCCGTAGTGGTCGACGATATCGAAATGGGGATCACCCACGTGATTCGAGGAGCCGATCACCACCCGAACACCTCGCTCCAGGTTGCCCTCTACCAAGCCTTGGACGCTCCCCTGCCCATCTTTGCCCACCTCCCCCTGATCGTGGGCGAATCGGGCAAAAAACTTTCCAAGCGGCGGGACAACGTCTCGATCCAGGATTTCCGGGACGAAGGACATCTGCCCGAAGCCCTGACCAATTGGCTCGTGCGCCTGGGCTGGTCCCACGGCGACGACGAAATTTTCTCCCTTGACGAAATTGCTCAGCTTTTCAGCCTCGAGAGCGTGGGGCGATCCTCCGCCCGGGCCGACCCAGCAAAACTCGCCTGGCTGGACCAGCACTACATCAAGCAACTCCCCGGCGACGACCTCTTTGCCCGGGTCCGGCCCCACTTGGAACGCGTCAAGGGCGGTCCAGTCGAGGACGACGAGAGCCTGCGAAAGCTTCTCGACCTGCTTCGAGAACGCAGCCGAACCTTGGTCGAGATGGCAGAACTGGCTCACTGGAAGCTCTCCGACACCCTGGAATACGACGAAAAAGCCGTTAAAAAGCATCTTCGACCCGCCGCCCTGCCCGCCCTGCTTGCCCTCGGGCAAGGCATGCGGAAATTGCCGGATTGGACCGTGGCCGAGCTGGAAAAAACCTTTGAAGAAACCGCCGCAGCCCTGGGCGACGTCAAATTGGGCAAACTCGCCCAACCCGTGCGCGTCGCAGTGACCGGCGGGCCCAATTCGCCCGGGATCTTCGAGACTCTCGAAATCCTTGGGCGCGAGCCCACCCTCGAGCGACTCAAGCACGCTGTAACCGTCGTCGAGGCCAGAGCAGAATCCGCCGGGAGCGATTGAGAGTCACCCGCGCGCGCACTACTATCCGCCGGGTTCAGCGCAGCCGGTCCGCTCGTCGGATCCATCCGCAAAGAACGCGCGTGCTTTGTTCCCCGGTCGTCTAACGGCAGGACAGCGGACTCTGAATCCGCGAATCATGGTTCGAATCCATGCTGGGGAACCAGGCCGCAGGCCCGTCCGGGGATTTACGGCCCGCCGGTTGCCGCCATCGGCATCCGAAACCAGATCAGGTGAAGCGGCGCGAAGAGGGCAAGCAGCGCCCCCGCCGCGATGGCCGGACCAAAACCGAACGGAGTCGACCAATTCCGGCTCAACAAGCCCCAGCCAACGCCGAGTCCCAGCCCGAGGAACGACGCCCCGAGCAGGGTATCGAGCACCCCCCACGGGCCCACGAAAGCACCCACCATGGCCAGGAGTTTGACATCCCCCAGCCCCAAGCCCGGGAACCAGAGCCAGTAGTCGGCCTGCCCGGGCCGGGGCACGTCCTCCCCGTCCCCGGGCCAGTGGGGAAACCGTCTGCCTAGGAGGGCGGAAACCCGCGCGTGGAGGAAGCCCACGGACCAGAGAAATCCCCCGCCAATGCCCGCGCCCAGGCAACTCTGCCCCAGAGCGAAACCGTAGGAGCCCCCCTCGCCAAGGCTGCGCACCAGGGGAACCACCGCCAACCCCAGTACGAGGCCTCCCAAAGAAATTTCGTCGGGAATGATCTGGTGATCGAAGTCCACCCCCGCGGCCACCACCAGAGCGGAGGCGAAGAGCATGAAGAGAATCGCCAGGGCAGTTGGTCCGAAACGCCACGCCACGCCGACGAAGAGCAGCCCTGTCACCAATTCCACCGCCGGGTAGCGCAGGGAAATAGGCCGACGGCAGTGCCGACAGTGTCCACCCAGGAGCAGGTAGGAGAGCACGGGAATATTGTCCCGCGCTGAAATGGGCTGCTCGCAGCTCGGGCAGCGCGAGCGGGGGGAAACCACCGATTCGCCCAGGGGCAGCCGGTGAATGACAACATTCAGGAAGGAACCCACGACGAGCCCGAAAGCGAGCGCTGGCCCGTAGAAAAAAGGTGTCCCCAGTTCTTCGATCACTTCCCCTCCATCTTTGTAGACCGGCCTGGCTGGAGGCCCACTACTCCAGATCGCGCCGATGAAAGATGAACGACGCGAGAATCAGCAATGCGATGGAATACGCGACGCCGTAGAGCGACGCCCAACCGACTTCCGCCCCGGAGATAGCCACACCGTGCACCGCTTGAGTCGACAGATTGAAGCTTTCCAGATCGGGAAGCGCCCGGTAGAGCAAGGTCGCGGCCTGCTTCACCGCCGGGACGTCCGAGGCCTGACCGAGGGAGTAGAGATCGCGTGAGAGATGGCCGAGGGCGTAAATCCCCAGGGTAAAAAATGCAGCCAGCATGGGCGTCGTAAACGAGGAGAAGAGCGTCGCGACGGCCACAATCACCATCAACTCGACGCCCACCAACAACATCGCCGCGACGTAACCCAAATCCAACCCCGCACCCACCAACACGGAGACCGCGACAAAAGCGATGGCCATCAGACAGAGTTGCAACCAGACCGTCAACAGGAGGCCAAGAAATTTACCCAATAGAAACTCGGAGCGAGTGACCGGCTTGGCCAGAATGGTGTAGATCGTCCGGCGCTCGACTTCGCCGTGGATCAGCCCGATTCCTACAAAGATCGCGATGCCCACACTAAAAAGACGGATCGAGGCCAGCCCCACATCCTGAATAATGCGCTCGCCCTCCACGTAGGAAAGGCTCGCGATCAGAACCGAAAAGCCGATCATCGTCACCGCAAAGAACAGCAGGGTGTAGAGAAGACGATGACGGACGGCCTCGCGCACGGTATTGGTCGCAATGGGCCAGATTCGAGACCCGGAATTCAGCATGCTGGGGCCCCCCGTTCAGCAGCCGAGGAGCCGTCGGCCTGCTCGCCCTGCTCCACCGCCTCCAGGAAAATTCTCTCCAGGGAAATCCTGTTCGGAGAGAGAGACAGAACCTCGGCTCCGGCCTCCAATGCGGACTTGAGCAGATCGCGCACCTGCCCGTCCATGACCTGAACCTCAACTTGTTCGCCGACGGTCTGGACCCTCGCCGAAAATTTCGCGCCCAACTGCTCGGCCACTTCCGGCGCAAGATGGGCAAGCACTATATCGCTGCGCATCGCCTCTTCGTTCATGAACTCGCGAATCGGGCCTTCATGGCGAATTCTGCCCTTCACGATGATAGCGACACGGTCACAAATCATTTCCACATCATTCAGAATGTGGGTGTTCATGAAGACCGTCTTCCCCTCGCTCTTCAACCTCAAGATGATGTCGCGAATGTCCTTTCGACCAATGGGGTCGAGCCCGCTCATGGGTTCATCGAGAAAGACAACCTTGGGATCGTGGATCAGCGCCTGGGCGATCCCTACCCGTTGAAGCATACCCTTGGAATAGGTGCTCAACCTTTCCCGGCGGGCGTCCCCAAGTCCCACCAACTCGATCAGTGCTTGCACCCGCCGATCCCGGTCCCTGCCCCCGACACCGGAAAGCCGGGCATAGAAGCGAAGAATTTCCTCGGCGGTCAGGAAGGAGTAGAAATAGGGATTCTCGGGCAGAAACCCGATGTGTTCGCGAAATCCCGTCTCGGTCACGTCACAGTCGAGAATGGTCGCATTGCCCGAAGTCGGACGAATCAAGCCCATCAGGATTTTGAGCGTCGTGGTCTTACCCGCTCCATTGGGACCCACGAACCCATAGATTTCACCCTCGCGAACCGCAAAGGAAACCTCGTGCAGCACCCGCTTGGCCCGAAGGCCGAGACCGGGCCTGAAATCTTTGACGATGGCATCCACGCGAACGATTTCGCGCGAATCATCGGTCGTGATTGGATGGCTCATGCCTCGTTTCCCCCCGACTGCCTTCCATCCCTTGAACTCGCTCCCTGATTCTGCGCTCTTCGGCCCATCCCTCGGCCCGCTGACGATCGGATTCGCCCACGTGAAGCCGGTAGCGCTTCCCATAGTAGGTCGATACGATTCGATCGCTCACGGGGTCCAGCACCCATGTCGAGCCCCGCCGGAGGGCACTGGGCAACGCCAACGGTTCCGCCGCAGGCAGAGTTCTCAGGACCGCGGACTCCCCGGCCACCAATTCCTCGACGGTGCGAAGATCCCGGCCGTTCCGATCTTGAAAACGTGCCCGTGCCCCGTCGAGCAGACGGGCGCTCTGTTCGACTTCGATTTCGTCCAGGGCCGCCCGGTACCCTTCCTTGGCTACATCATCCTGGGAGGTGTTCAGCATTTCCTGCAGAAAGACCGCGGCCACTTCAATCTCCGCCGATTCGGACTTGAGACGCGCGGCCAGGCGGGGCAGATAACGCGGTGCCCCGGGCAAGCGGCTGGCCCTGTCCAGCCACTCGGCGGCTCGGTCGTTCTCGAGCAGGTAGAAAAAATGATTGAACCCCAGGTAGAAGTAGTTGCGCCACTCGTCGGGGTGGTACTCGATGCCCCGGGCCAGGAGCCGATTGGCCGTCCGAACATTCTGCTCGCTCGCAGTCATCCAAATCGCCGCAAATCGGTAGGGGTGGTCCACTCGGGGGTTGAGCGTCGTGACGAGATCAATCAACCTACCCAGGTGATCGCCCAATTCGGGGGTTATCCGGACATCGCCCCCCGCGGCCTGGATGGCTTGAAGCCAATAGAAATCCGCCAGCACGGCGCCGAAGCCCAGGGAAAGCACCTTGGCCAGGTCCGGGTCGGGAACGAAGCCCATTTGCCGGCTCGCCCCCCCCGATGGAGGCAGCCGTGTATGGAGGGCGTCGGTGGCCAAAACAGCCAACACGGCCGCGGCCAACCAGACCACCCCGAGCCTCTGGCGACGCCCGCCCGGGCTGGATCCTCGCTCTCGGTTTGTGGGCGATTCGGCCATCTCTCCCCGGACGCGCTCGACTCGGACACGAAGCTCGGCGGCCTTTCCGCCAGATCCCCGCTGCCCGGCTCAATATTGGGGGCAGGCGTACCCTGGGCTCTTCGGCCAATCCGTTGCTGCCCCCAGCCAGCGAACGCGCGCAAGGTTACCCAACTCGCCCGCGGTTCTCATAGCCCAATTCGCCGGCGGCCCGGGGCACTGAACCCACCGAGCCGGGCGAGCCCCGTAGCTTGTCCTTTCCGCTATCGGTTGACATCCCGCGAGCCAGTTGGCAGAGTCCGCCGCTCGGTGCTCCCATCGTCTAGAGGCCTAGGACACGGCCCTCTCAAGGCTGAAACACGGGTTCGAGTCCCGTTGGGAGCACCATTCCCCTTTCCTCTTCCCTCTTCCCCCTTCCCCCTTCCGCTATCGCCAATCCACCTCCCACCATCCCCAATCCCCTTTCACCCGGTGATGGGAAGATCGGGCGCAAGGCGCACTCCGGGACGCCCGGCGCGGTACGCGCGCCCGCCACCCAGCGCCCCCCTGGAGCCAATCTATGTCCTCCAAATTCTGCTTCGCCTTCATGGACTGCGAGTTCGGCGGGCTCGACTTGGAAATCCACGACATCACCGAGGTCGGCGTCATCTTCACCGATGATCGACTGGTGGAACACTCGGAGCAGCAGTGGCGGGTCAAGGCCCGGCCCGAGCGAATCAGTGACGAGGCCGCCGCCATCTTCGGCTACGACGAAGCGCTCTGGGCGGAGGCGCCGCCGATTCGTCAGGTTCTGAAGGAAATCACCGCCATGGTGCCCAAGGGCAAAGTATGCGTTCCCGCGGGCCAGAATGTCCGTATGGACGTGGCTTTTCTCGAACGTGCCTTCCGTAAATGCGAGATCCCCTACCCATTTGACTACCACGTGATCGACTTGGCAACGCTGTTCTACACGTGGACCTTGGTGGCCGGCGAGCCCGCCCGGGCCCTGTCTCTGCGCCAGGCCGCCACCACCGCTGGGCTACTCGGAGACGGCGGTGTGGCCCATCGAGCCCTAGCCGATGCCCGGCTCACCCTGGAGACCTTCCGCCACTATATCGGCCGGCTCGCGCCTCGGGATCTCACGGAACTCGTGCCCCAGACATCTCTCGAACCACCGGAAAATGCACCCGTTGGATCGGCGAGCGGCGCCGACGTAGGCAAGGGCTAGCTCGGAAATCTCCGCCGGGGCCCCTGATCCCTCGGGGCGAGTGGCGCAGAATCAGTGATCTTCGGGCTCGTCGTCGGGCAGACCGTGCTGATCTTCGACCAACTTCCAGAGAGTCTCGCGCAGCCTTTGCTTGAAGGCGGGATCGGCGCCGACATCGGTGCCGTCGGCGGACAAAAATTCTCGTAGCTCCTCGGGATCGATGGCCATGCTGTCGCCGGCCAGATCCGGATTCGTGCCGGGCTTGGTCCAGCCCCGAACGGGAGTCGCCCCGGTGGAACTCGCCAAGGACGGTCGGTCCCCGGACCCCGAAGTCCGATTCACATGCTCTCGCCCCGATTTCGGACGCGGGTACTTGGTCTCGTTTTCGGTCGCATCTTTTCGGTTCATGGTCGGTCTCCGTCCCCGAATGGCTCAATGGTTCTATGTTCAATGGTTCTATGTTCAATGGCTCTCGGAGACTCTCGGGCAGCCCCCGTTCCGAACTCCGATGAAGAGCGTCGAGTCAAAACGTACTCCAAGGCTACCCCAGAGGATTCGCCTTGGACCTTGTACACGATGACCTTGTACACGATCATGGCACGAGAATCACCTGGCCCCGCCGCAGCGACCGCACCTGCATGTAGCCGCTGGGATCGGAAGCACTTGAGGAGTCCTTGCTCCGCTCATCGGTTGCCTTGGACGCCTTGACCGACTCGAGGTCAACCCAGGGCCAACTCGAGAAAGTCACGTAAACCCGCGCCATACCTTCCGGTATTTGAGAATATGTGGTCCTCGACGCGTGGTTGTGGCAAGAAAACGAAACGGGCGCGGCCTAAAAAGGCTGCGCCCGTTCAAATCCCTCACACCCGGACGCACCCCACTCCCGATTTCCCCCGAGGGGGTCCAGGGGGAGAAGAAAATGAGAGAAACGGGTGGGGGGGTAAGCGGGCTAGGGGTAAGAGGGCCAAGGGCTGGAGTGGGGCCGGAGTGACCTCAGAAGCCTTCGGCTCAAGCCGGGATCAGGCGTCTCGAAGCAGCCCCTGGATGCCGGGCAGATCCTCGCTCATGGCGCAGCGGATGCGGTACAGATTGGCCTTTATGGCGTCCTCGGACTTATCCAGAACCTGGGCAATCTTGCGAATTGAATACCTGCGTAGGTGCTTGAGAAAGAAAATTCGCCGCTGGGTCTCGCTCAAGTCCTGGGAGATGATCTCTTCGCAACGGACCAGCAGCCGGCGTGCCTCAATGGCATTCTCCATGGGCGGCTCGGTTCCCTCCACATCCAGAACCGAATCGGAATCCATGGCGGAGAGCACCGGCTTCTGCCTCCGGAACCGCCGATTCACCTTGTTTCGTGTGATCCCGAAAATCCAGACCAGAAGCGAGGACTGGCCCCGGTAGCTCGGCAGGGCGCTCAACAGGGTCATGAAGACCTCCTGTGCGACATCCTCGGCCTCGGCACGATCGTTCAGACGCTTCCGGGCAAAGCTGTAAACCCTTGGAAAATAAGTGTTGTACAGCATATCGAAATGCTCGTGACTGCCTGAGAGGATCAGTTCGACCAACTCGCCGTCGGAGGGGAGAGCCTGCTGGGTTGCATCCATGGGGGAACCTCGCTTCTCGTTCGGTCGAGAAAGAGGTAATGCGAATGCCCGTGCGCACCGAGGATTCCCTCGCTGACTTGGAGAACTCGAATGCCAATCGCTGCTCGCGTTGAAGGCACATGGCGCCCGTAAGGACCCCCAGGAACAGCGTGCCTTCCAATTCCCAAGCTCAAAACCCTTGGAAAACTTCTACGAAACTCGCGCGAATCGAGATCTTCCCTGTGTCTCGTGCAGCGCTTCCCTTCGCTTCACGATGTCACCCGATCCTAACGGCTGGCGCCCAAAATCCTTCGCTTCCCATATCCCAATTTCGACCATGCTATTCAAGAGTACGTCTTCAAGTCCCCTTCAAAGCAATTCGCGTGCCACCTCAATCCAGGCGGCAGGTCAAATCGAAGTTCGCTGATTTTGCTAGTTTTTCTTGATTCGTTGGCCCCGTTGGGATCGAAGATTGAAAACTCTGTGAAGAATGTTTTTCCCAATTGGAGAAAACATGGTCGTACTTACCCCCAAAAAAATCGAGCCAATACCACAAATTCATAAGAATTGGGCGCCCTAAACCTTTCCTGGGGTAATCCACCAACGCCCGCTCTCGAAGTCCCAGATGTCCTCGCGCACCGTCTGGGTCGACCACCAGCGTAGGGGCAGGCCGTTCTCTCCGACAAATCGCACCCGCACCCGCACCCGGCTCGGTTCCGTGCGGTCTATCGCTTCGAGATGGACCTCGGTGGGCCGATTCGACTCAAAATGGCTGCGGGCCAGCGCCTCGGCAAAAGCCGCGTAGTAATCGGCAAAGGCCGAGTCGGAACGGAAAAACTCTCGGAGCGCGGGATCCTCGAAGGTGGCGAGACTGTCGAAGCGACGGGCCGTAACACGGCCATAGAAGAGCTTGGAGAGCGGCACCAGGATCGTGTAGTCCGCAGCCCCCCCCCGATTCAGGGTCCGGGGATCGAAACCCGTGTAGTCGGCATTCTGCCCCCACTCGCCCCCCGCTGGACCGATCACTGGACCGATGCAGGCCGAGTTCACACTCGCGAGAGAAACGAGGCCAACCAATGCCCAAACTGCGATTCGGCGCCTCTTCACCCTTTTCCCCTCCCAACGGCGGCCACAGCCTGGGCCGCGGCCAATCTCGCTGCGGGCACTCTGTACGGCGAACACGAAACATAATCCAGCCCGAGTTCCGCAAAAAAACGGACGCTCTTGGGATCTCCCCCGTGCTCGCCACAAACGCCGAGCTTCAAACCCGGGCGGGTCTTGCGGCCGAGTTCGGCGCCCATGCGCACCAGCTGGCCGATTCCCTCCTCGTCGATTGAGGCGAAGGGATCGTCGCGCAAAATCCCCTGCTCGATGTAGTCCGGAAGGAAGCTGTTGGCATCGTCCCGTGACATCGCATATCCCATTTGGGTCAGGTCGTTGGTCCCGAAAGAGAAAAAATCGGCGTGCTCGGCGATGACATCCGCGGTGAGCGCCGCCCGGGGGACCTCGATCATCGTCCCGATGGAAGGTCGCACTCGGGTTCCGGGATTCTCCTTGCGCACCGCAGCAATCACACGCTCTACCTCCGCGCGCAGCAGGGACAACTCCCGGGGATGAGCGATCAGCGGCACCATGATCTCCGGCTTGACCTTGAAGCCTTCGGCGGCCACCGCACAGGCCGCCTCGGTAATCGCCCGGACCTGCATCCGATAAATTTCCGGGTAGCTGACACCCAGCCGACAGCCGCGATGTCCAAGCATCGGATTGAACTCGCGCAGGGCTTCCAGACGCGCCCTTAGTTCCTGAAGGGGAATGCCCATGGATCTGGCGACCGCCTCGACGTCCTCATCGTTCTGGGGCAGGAACTCGTGCAGTGGCGGGTCCAACAGCCGAACGGTGACGGGCAGCCCGTCCATGGCTCGAAAGATCCCCTCAAAGTCCTTCCGCTGAACCGGGAGCAAGCCGGCCAGGGCGGCTTCCCTCGACGCAAGATCAGGGGCAAGAATCATCTGACGCACGATCAGAATACGCTGGGGTTCGAAAAACATGTGCTCGGTCCGGCAGAGCCCAATTCCACACGCGCCAAAATTGCGTGCGAGTTGGGCATCCTCGGGCGTATCCGCGTTGGTTCGCACCTTAATGCGCGAGATCCGGTCGGTCCATTGCATCAACTCCATGAACTCCGGACTCAGTTCGGGGGTCACCGTAGGGGCGCTCCCCAACATCACGTCCCCGGTCGAGCCATCAATCGTGATCCACTCCCCGGCCGCTACGCGATGATCCTCGACGCGTAGTTCCGCCTTCGCGTAATCAATTGTCAGCGCGCTGCAGCCGGCCACGCAGGATTTCCCCATTCCCCGGGCCACCACCGCCGCGTGAGAAGTCATCCCTCCTTTCGCGGTCAACACACCCTCGGCCGCATGCAATCCGAGGATGTCATCCGGCGAAGTCTCCGTGCGAACGAGAATGACTTTCTCTCCGGCCTTGGCCCGACTCTCGGCGTCTCCGGCGGAGAAAACCACCCGGCCCACAGCCGCTCCAGGCGATGCCGGAAGGCCTCGGGCGATCACTGTCAGATCCGCACTTCGATCGATGGTCGGATGAAGAAGTTGATCTACCGAGGATGCATCCACGCGTAAAATCGCTTCTTCCCGGGAGATCAGACGCTCCTTCACCATATCCACCGCGATGCGAACAGCGGCAAAACTCGTCCTTTTCCCATTCCGAGTTTGCAAGATCCACATTTTTCCGCCCTGGATGGTGAACTCTATGTCCTGCATCTCCCGGTAGTGCTTCTCAAGAGACTTATAGATCCCGCAGAGTTCGGCATAGGATTCGGGCATCTCGGATTCCAGGGTCGGCAATTCCTCGCTTCCCGAAACTCGACTCGACCGGTTGATGGGTTGAGGAGTGCGAACGCCAGCCACCACGTCCTCGCCCTGAGCGTTTTTCAGGTATTCGCCGTAGAAGGCCGGCTCGCCCGTCGAGGGGTTCCGAGTAAAGGCAACGCCCGTCGCGCAGTCCTCCCCCATATTCCCAAAGACCATGGATTGGATATTGACCGCGGTACCCCACTCGTCTTCGATCCGATGGAGCTTCCGGTAGGCGATGGCGCGGTCGTTTCCCCAGGATCGAAACACCGCAGTAATCGCCCCCCAAAGCTGTTCTCTGGGATTTTGGGGAAAGGGGCGCCCGGTTTGCTCTTCGACAACCTCCATGTAATCCGCAACAAGACTGCGCCAATCCGAAGCCTGGAGATCCGTGTCCAGGCTCACCTTGGCCCGGGACTTTGCACGTTCCAAGAGAAATTCGAAGCGATCCAGGGAAATCCCGAGAACCACGTCAGAGTACATCTGGATAAATCGCCGGTAGCTATCATAAGCAAACCGTTCGTCCGCCAACCCGACTAGGCCCTTCACCGTGACATCGGTCAGACCCAGGTTGAGCACGGTATCCATCATCCCGGGCATGGACACCCGGCCGCCCGAGCGGACCGAAACCAGCAGAGGACGCTCGGGGTCGCCGAAGCGGAGGCCCATGAGCTTTTCTACCCTCGCCAGGGCTGTCAGCACATCGGCCTTGACCGCAGGGGAGAGCTTCATCCGTCGGCTCTGAAACTCCGAGCAGACCGCGGTGGAGAGCGTAAAACCCGGGGGCACGGGCACACCCAGTAGCGTCATCTCCGCCAGGTTCGCCCCCTTGCCCCCAAGCAGGGCCCGCATTGATGCGGAACCGTCCGCCTCTCCGTCGCCGAAGAAAAACACCCGGCGTGAGGGGTTGTCCGGCGCGGATCCGCCGAGAGCGACCGTTCGACCGAGCCGCTGGACCCCCTTGGCCTCACCGCCCAGCCCCCCCTTCTTGCGGGTACGCACAGGAGCGGGCTTTTTCGCGGCCCTTTTCCGGGCTGAAGCCTTTTTGGCGCTCTTCTTCTGAGTGCTTTTCTTCTGAGTGCTCTTTTTTTTAGTGCTCTTCTTTTTGGCGCTTTTCTTCTTAGCGCTTTTTTTCTTAGCGCTTTTCTTATTAGCGCTCTTTTTCTTAGCGCCTTTCTTCTTAGCGCTTTTTTTTCTTCCGCTGGGCTTCTTTCCGCCGTGCTTTGGCGCGGATTTTTTCGCTGGAGATTTCTTTCGAACCCCCTTGGAACCCGAGGCCTTTCGCGCGGTCAAATCGCTGCCTCGACGCGATCCCGCACATACGCGACCACACCCTCAATAGGAACGCGGGTCTGCACCATGCTGTCGCGCTCACGCACGGTCACCTTGCCGTCGTCCGCCGAATCGAAGTCGTAAGTCAAGCAGAAAGGCGTCCCCACTTCGTCCTGGCGACGATAACGGCGCCCAATATTCCCGGCGTCGTCGTAGAACGCGTTCAGGCTTCGACCGAGATCGGCGTGTAGCGCCCTCGCGGGCTCTCCGAGTTTCTTCGAAAGAGGAAGCACTGCGGCCTTGATAGGCGCGATCCCTGGCGAAAGTCGCATCACCTTCCGGGTCTCCCCCCCTTCGATCTCCTCCTCCCGGTACGCGTCAACGAGCAGCGCAAGGCAAGTCCTGTCCACGCCCATGGAAGTCTCGATGACCATCGGGGTATAGCGCTCCTTGGTTTCCTCGTCGGTCACGATCAGGTCCTTGCCCGAATACTCGCTATGACGGGAGAGATCCCAGTCGCCCCGGTCGTGAATGCCTTCAATTTCCTGCCAGCCGAATGGGAAGAGGAAATCCACGTCTTCCGCGGCATTTGCGTAGTGGGCCAACTCGTCGGGCGCATGCGGTCGAAAGCGGAGATGCGCCGTATCGAAACCGATATCCGCGTGGAAGCGCATCCTCTCCTCGCGCCATGCCTCGAACCACTCTTCGCGTTGGCTCGGATGACAAAAGAACTCCATCTCCGCCTGCTCGAACTCCCGGGATCGAAATGTAAAATTCCTCGGAGTAATCTCGTTTCGAAACGCTTTGCCAATCTGAGCGATCCCAAAGGGGACCTTCTGCCGTGCCGACTCCCGAACTCGTTTGAAGTTGGTAAAAATTGGCTGACAGGTTTCGGGCCGGAGATAGGCGGTCACCTGGGCCTCCACCGATGCACCGATCTGTGTCTGAAGCATCAGGTTGAAGTCCCGCGCTTCGGTCAGATCGCAATCGGACAACGCCCTCTTTTTCGGCGCCTCCGGGCAACGCTCGCCCTGCAATTGATCCGCCCGGAAACGTCGTTTGCAGGTACGGCAATCCACCATCGGGTCACTGAAATGCTCCACATGACCCGACGCCTCCCAGACCCGGGGGTGGCTCACGATGGCGCTGTCGATCCCCACCACATCGGTGCGCTGGCGAACCATTCGCTGCCACCAGGCCGCCTTTAGGTTGTTCTTGAGCTCTACGCCCAACGGACCGTAATCCCAGAATCCGTTGATACCCCCATACACCTCGCTTGAGGGGAAAATAAACCCGCGACTGGCACACAGTGCCACCAGGGTCTCCATGGCCAAGGGATGGCGTTCGTCGCCGGCCGACGAAGCTTCCGACTCCCCGGAATCGGGGTCCGAGGGCGTGGGCTTGGGCGTGGACGTAGGCTTGGGCGTGGACATAGTTGTCGTCGGGCTCACTCGGCCGCGCAGAGCACGGCGCAGGTTGAAGGGAAACTTGAGAGCAGAGTCCGGAGTCCGGAACAAGGGACCCGGGTGGGCTGCTTCTTTTGGACGCGCCGATGATACCCCGCAAACTCGCGGAGCCCGGGAGTATTCGTCTAGGGAGCCGCCGCTGTCAAGCGGCCCGCCGCCAGGCATTCTTCGAGGAATCGCTCGCTTTTCAACTCGAAACCCAGATGAAAACGGTGAAAGCGAAAGAGGATCTCCTGGGCTTCGTCGAGGGCTTCGCCACTGAGGCGCAGCCGGCCCAGTTGGTCGATTTTCGACTCGAGGCTCTTGTCCAGGGCCCTCAGGGTTCCCAGATGAACAGGCAATATCCCCGCTCGCCCCTCGGCCCCATGGGCACCGCAGATAATGCCGCCATCGGCGACGTGGAAGCCCACCCACGCCGCGTCGGGCTCGGCCCCGCAGCGAACACAGCGCTTCAGCTCGGGGCACAGGCCCAGGGCCTCAAACGCCCTAAGCTCGAGGAAAAGCCGCATACGCTGATCCGGGTACTCCACCGCGAGGGCCGAGAGGGCCGACAGCGCGAAGCCAAAGAGGCGGCGAGTATCCGTGCGGAGTCCGTCCTCGGGCGCCATGCGGCCCATCAATTCAATCAGGTAGCTCGCCAGGGCATAGCGAGCCGCGTCCCGGCGCAGGGGAAGGAAGGCCCCGATGAGTGTCGCTCGCTCGAGAAAACCCAGCCCGCTCGGCCTTTTGCGGGAGACCTGAACCTGCAGGTGGTTGAACAAGTCAAGGGACCCGGGAAAGCGTTTTTGGCTCTTCCGCGCGTGCTTGGCGATCACCGTGATCCGGCCCACATCGGGCAGGAGCAGGTGAGCGATCAAATCGGACTCCCCATAGTCCACAGCGCGCAAGACGATCGCCTCGCCCTCGATGACGGCCATTCCGCGATTCTAGTCGCTGTTCTTCGGCTCGGCCGCCGGTTCCAGAGATCCAGCCGCGGAAAGCCCAGGAGGCGCCGGACCGATACGAGATTCCGCCAGGGCCCGAACCGGATCCCTCCGGAAGATGACCTGCTCGTGAGCTTCAGCCGAGGACCGACTCTGGCGGGTGGACAACTGCTGTATCACGAAGACAAGCACGCCCAGCAGGCTGAGTGCCGCGAAGCCCAGGAGGACGCCGGAGAATCGGCGCTTCAGGTTGAACAGCCGACGATCCTCGGGCTCGGGTTCCGAGAGCATCCGCGAGAGGGTGTCTTCGGCGTCCAGACCCAATTCCTGGGACACCGTGCGCACGAATCCCTTGACGAAGCCATCGACCTGGTCGTCGAAAAAACCCGCTTCCAGGCGCTCGATGGAGCGAACGGGGATTCGGGTCAACGCGGCGAGTTCCTCGACGCTGATCTCGCGCAACTCGCGCTGCCACCGCAGGTAACCGCCGATCGCTTGACTCTGGACCCTGCCCGATTCCATCACCCCCCCAAAGCCTAGAGCAGCATGTCGAGGTAGGTACGGGAATCGGTCCCCCATTTGTGCTGGGGCGCTTTTTCTGCTGCAGCCCGAAATTGCTCGATGGCCTTATCCCTGAGGTCCAGGGTGATATAGATCTCCCCCATCCGGAAATGGGCCTCGGCCTGGGCTCTCGGAGACATTTGCTTTGACTCGCTGGCCAACTCGAGCTGCCGGACTGCACTCAACCAGCGACTCTGGCTCTGATCGAGTTTTCCCAGGTTGAAATGCGCCGGCGCGTAATCCGAGCGGAAATCCAGCGCTTCCTCGTAGCTGTCTTGAGCCTCCAGGAAGCGGCCCGACTTGTACTCGGCCCATCCCCGATTGGTGAGCGCGATCCAGGGTCTAGCGTAGGTGGGATCATCGATCAGAATCTGGCAGAGCGCTTCGGCTTCGGGGTACCGCTCCATTTGGATGTAGACCGCGGCCAAGGTCAGGGTGGCGGTTTGGTAATTGTGGTCCTGGGGACTCGCGCTGTTCGACAGGGACAGCAAAAGGTAGTCTTCCGCCTCGGGGAGCAGGCCCTTGCTTCGGTACGCCTCGCCCAGGCCATAGTAGGTCAGGGGATCCGATGGATTCTGGCGTTGGGCGTCCTGGAGCGTCCGGATCGCCATGGCGTAGTTGCCCTGGCGGACATAGTCCAAGCCCACGTCGCGAACCGCCGCCGCCAAGGCGATGGGGTCCACCTCGGGCTCGGAACTCACCGTGGTCAGGCAGCCCGCCCCCAGCGCGCAGACCGCACAGAAAGCGGCCAGCAAGCCCCCAAATGGCCGATAAGTTCGGGATAGCCAGCTTCCCGCCGACCCTTGTGTTTCGCGCATATGCCCCCCCAATTCCTCGACAGTTCGCCCACGAGCCCCACCCGCGCCAGAAACTAGCGGCTCGTCCGACCGGGGTCGCGGCTCGTGACCAGAAGCTCCCGCAGTTCGCCGGGCGGGCCGGAACCCGCCTGGATCGCCCCGTCACCTACGGGGAAGCCATGCCCCCCGGGACAACAGGGACCTCTCTTGCAACTACTTGCAACTACCAAATCCAAATATTGAATAACCCATACGAAACAGTCCTTTGAAACCAGAGCAAAGAATGCTGCCGGGGCTTTCGCGCCCCGAGCCGGAGGATACACTTCCGCGCATCGTCTCCGGCTTGAGTCCAGCCGGTGTGCTTGTTAGAAAAAAAACCGGCCCGCGAGGCCCACCGAGGCCATTGAGATGTCCAGCCAAACCCGTCTCGCTCCGTAGAACAAGGTCTAGGAGATCAGTTCCTGAAATGATCACGAAATCGATCCTAAAACTTGATGACGTTGCGATTCGATTCGCCGGCGACTCCGGCGATGGGATGCAACTGACCGGAACCAAGTTCACCGACGAAACCGCACTGGCGGGGAATGATCTCTCCACCTATCCGGATTTTCCCGCGGAAATCCGTGCACCCGCCGGAACCATGGCGGGTGTATCGGGCTACCAGATTCATTTCGCGTCTCGGGATATCCACACACCTGCAGACAGGGTCGACCTGCTCGTTGCGTTCAATCCCGCCGCATTGCGCGCAAATGTGGAGGACGTCCGCTCCCAGGGCATGATCATCATCAACAGCGATGCCTTCACCAAGAAATCGCTGACGCGTGCCGGCTATTCCGAAGATCCCCGGGTCGACCTCGCCACCCGGTACAACTTGGTAGAGATCCCGCTGACAACCCTGAATCGCGAGGCCCTGCATGGGCTCGCCCTCACCCAACGCGAAATGGACCGCTGCAAGAATTTTTTCGCCCTGGGATTACTTTGTTGGCTTTACGGCCGGCCCATGGATGCCACCGAGCGCTGGCTCAGCGGGAAGTTCAAGGGCGACGTCTTCGAGGGCAATCTGCGTACCCTCAATGCAGGCCATGCATTCGGAGAGACCACCGAACTATTCCCCACCCACTACACAATTCCTTCGGCCAAAATCGAAGCGGGCACGTATCGCAACATCACCGGCAACATCGCCCTTGCCTGGGGAATCGTTGCGGCAGGCGAGCAGATGAACAATCCCGTCTTCCTGGGCGCTTACCCAATCACACCGGCCAGTGAAGTCCTTCACGAGGTCGCCCGGCATCGGCACTTTGGAGTTAAAACCTTCCAGGCCGAGGATGAAATCGCGGCCGCCAGCGCAACTATTGGAGCGGCCTTTGCTGGCCAGTTGGCGGTGACAATCTCCAGTGGTCCCGGGTTCATCTTGAAGCAGGAGGCCATCGGCTTGGGCGTGATGGTCGAACTGCCTCTGGTTGCCATCAACGTCCAGCGGGCCGGTCCGGCCACGGGCTCCCCCACCAAGACCGAACAAGGCGACCTTCTAGCGAGCATCTTCGGGCGTCACTCCCAAAGCCCGGTTCCCGTTCTGGCTCCCTCCACGCCTGGCGATTGCTTCCACACGGTGATCGAAGCCTTCAAGATGGCCGTGGAGTTCATGACCCCGGTGATCGTGCTCTCCGACGGATACCTCGCGAACAGCGCCGAGCCCTGGAAGATTCCCGACGTGGAATCTCTCGGGCGAGAGCCGGTCGTCTTCGCAACCCAGGACGGCGATTCAAAATTCAAGCCCTATAGCCGCGTTCCCGAGACCCTGGCCCGGCCGTGGGCAATCCCCGGAACTCCTGGCCTGGAGCACAGAATCGGCGGGCTCACCAAAGAAGATGTCACGGGGAATATCGTCTATGGCGCGGAAAACCATCAGCACATGGTGGATCTGCGTGCGGAAAAAATCGCCCGAATCGCCAATTCGATTCCGCCTGCCGAAGTGGAAGGTCCCGACACCGGGAAACTTCTGGTGATCGGCTGGGGGGGTACCCGGGGAGCGATCATGGCAGCCGTGGAGGAATGTACGGAGAACGGGCAAGAGGTCTCCCAGGTTCACCTGCGGCACCTCAATCCGTTCCCGGGAAACATCGGCGAACTGCTGGGCCGCTTCGAAAGTGTCCTGTGCCCGGAACTCAACGAAGGCCAACTCGCGATGCTCCTGAGAGCCCGGTACCTGATCGACGTTCAGTCGTTCTCGAAAATCTCCGGGCAGCCTTTCAAGGTCGGCGAAATCGTCGATCAAATCCAAAAAATTCTAAATTCGAAGGACTGACCCCTTGGCCGCAAACCCCGTACCCAAACTCAGCCGTAAGGATTTCGTGGCCGACCAGGACGTTCGCTGGTGCCCCGGATGCGGAGACTATTCGATCCTGGCCAATGTCCAGCGAGTGATGCCCGAACTGGGCGTTCCCCGGGAGAACATTGTTTTCATCTCGGGCATCGGATGTTCGAGCCGCTTTCCCTATTACATGAACACCTACGGCTTCCACACCATCCATGGAAGGGCCCCGGCCTTTGCGACTGGAGTCAAAGCCGCGAACCCGGATCTCTCGGTCTGGGTGGTCACCGGGGACGGAGACGGGCTTTCCATCGGCGGTAACCACCTGCTCCACGCGATTCGTCGCAATCTCGATGTGCAGATCCTTCTCTTTAACAACCGGGTTTATGGGCTGACCAAGGGCCAATACTCTCCCACCTCGGAACTGGGGATGCAGACCAAATCCTCGCCCCATGGGTCCATCGATCACCCCATCGACCCCATCTCTTTTGCACTGGGCTGCGGGGCGAGCTTCGTGGCTCGCACCATCGACGTGGATGCTCCCCATCTGCAGCAGGTTCTGCGACGCGCTCATCAGCACAAGGGCACATCCTTTGTAGAAATTCTACAAAATTGCCCAGTTTTCAACGACGGCATCTTCTCCGAAGTTGAGGATCGCAAGACCCGGTTCGAAACGGCCCTAGTCCTTGAACACGGAAAGCCGCTGACATTCGGATCGGCAGGTCAACTCAAGGGGATCGTTCTGGATAACGGCGTTCCCAAAGTCATCGATCTTCGAGACGAAGACGATCCCGTCGAGCGCGGAGTCGTCGTCCATGACGAGAGTCACCAGACGCGATCCTACGCCTCCGCCCTCGCCACTCTGAAGCGACCGGACTTCCCGGTTCCCGTCGGCGTCATTCGAGAGGTCGAGAAGGCCTGCTACGAGGACATGCTTCAGGACCAAGTCAGCCACGCCATCGAAACCAATGGCCCGGGTAACCTCAATACGCTCCTCCACTCGGGAGATACCTGGGAAGTCAGCTAGGCGAGTTCCGGGGCAGCTTTCGCAAAGGTCTCCCCGATCATGGCGGGCGATGCAGCCACGGCGACGCCATTGGCCTCGAGGGCCGCGATCTTGTCGCTGGCTTTCCCCTTCCCCCCTGCGATGATCGCGCCGGCATGCCCCATCCGTTTACCGGCCGGCGCGTTTTGTCCAGCAATAAATGCGGCGACGGGCTTTGTCATGTTCGACTTGATGAATTCCGCGGCCTCTTCTTCGGCGGATCCACCGATTTCGCCAATCATCACAACACCCTTGGTCTCGGGATCTGCTTCGAAGAGAGTCAACGCGTCGATGAAATTCGTGCCGATCACGGGATCGCCGCCGATTCCGAGACACGTTGACTGCCCGATGCCCAGGCGAGAGAGCTGGTCCACCGCCTCGTAGGTGAGCGTCCCCGAGCGGGAGATGACTCCCACAGGGCCCGGCATGGTGATCTGGGCGGGCATGATGCCGATGCGACATTGCCCGGGCGTGACCACCCCCGGACAGTTCGGCCCCACGAGCCGCATGGAGGAACCCGCGAGAGCGCTCTTCGCCCGGGCCATATCCAGAACCGGAATGCCTTCCGTAATGCAGACAGCCAGGCCGATCCCGGCCTCCGCCGCTTCGAGGATCGCGTCCGCAGCACCGGGAGGCGGCACGAAAATAACCGACGCGCTGGCCCCCGTCTCACGAATGGCCTGGGCGACGGAGTTGAAGATTGGAATGCCCCCGATTTCCTGGCCGCCCTTACCCGGCGCAACGCCGCCGACCACTTGGGTCCCATATTCCAGAGACAGATCCGCATGGAATCGGCCCATCCGGCCCATTCCCTGCACGATCAACTTCGTGTTCTTGTCGCAAAGAATCGCCATAGGTCAGGCCATGCCTCCCTTTGCCGCGGCCACGGCCAGTTCGCCGGCCTGCTGAAGGGTCTCGGCCGCAGTGATGTCCAGGCCTGAGTCCGCGAGAATCGCACGACCCTCCGATGCCATTGTTCCCTGGAGCCGTACGACCAGCGGGACGGAAAGCTTCAATTCTTTCGCCGCCGCCGTCACCCCTTGAGCGATCAGATCGCAACGAACAATGCCTCCAAAAATGTTGACCAGGATCGCGCGTACATTCTCATCGCGCAGGATCAGCTTGAACGCTTCCTTGACCTTCTCTTTGTCCGCCCCGCCCCCAGCATCCAGGAAATTGGCGGGAGATCCACCGCAGTAGTGAATCATGTCGAGGGTTGCCATGGCCAAGCCCGCTCCATTGACCATACAGCCGATATTTCCATCCAGGCCCACGTAGGCAAGATCGATTTCATTCGCGGCCCTCTCCCGAGGATCTTCCTCGTCGGGGTCGCGGAGCTCAGCAATCTCCGGGTGCCGGTAGAGTGCGTTGTCGTCGAAATTTATTTTGCCGTCGAGAGCGATAAGCCGACCATCCTCGGTCACCACCAGCGGGTTGATCTCGACCTGACTGCAATCCTTGGCGAGATAGAGATCAAAGAGCCCTCGAATAAAGGGAATGAATTTGTCAACCTGCTCGGTAGGCAGGCCCAGGTCGTAACCGAGGGCTCGACTCTGATGATCCCGGAGTCCCACGTTCGGTTCAACATGAACGGTATGGATCTTCTCGGGGTTCGTGGCCGCAACCTCCTCGATCTCCATTCCACCCTCGGTGGAAGCCACGATCGCAAAGCGTTCAACGGCTCGATCGAACAGAATGGCCAGATAAAGTTCATCGGCGATGGACGAGCCAGCCTCGACGTAGACCTTCCGCACGCATTTTCCTTCGGGCCCGGTCTGCGGTGTGTGCAGGGTCATGCCGAGTATTTCGCTCGCGGCCTGTTGAGCCTCTGCCGGAGACTTCGCCAGCTTCACTCCCCCAGCCTTACCCCTGCCTCCCGCGTGGATCTGGGCCTTGACCACGACCACCGGGGTACCCAGGGTGCGCGCGGCCTGCTCGGCCTCGGCTGGCGTCGTGGCCAGCAAGCCCTCGGGCACGGGTACACCGAACTCCCCGAGCAGCGCCTTGGCCTGATATTCGTGAACGTTCATCGAAAGCTTCCTCTAGGTTCAATTTTCAAATGGGAACAAGGCCGGGACAGAGCCCATCAGATCTCGATCTGGGCAACGAGTTCCTTCACGTGATCCACCGAGGCATCAAAGAGTTTGCGCTCGTCGGCGTTGAGCTCGACCTCCAGAATTCGCTCCACTCCGCCCGCCCCCATGACACAGGGCACGCCGACATAGAGCCCCTCGATGCCGTACTCACCTTCACAAAGGCACGCGCAGGCAAAGACTCGCTTCTTGTCACGCAGGAACGCTTCGGCCATCTCAATCGCGGAAAGTGCCGGCGAGACAAAGGCAGAACCGGTTTTCAGCAGGCCAACCACCTCACCACCCGCGCCCTTGGTGCGCTCGACGAGTTCATCGATTCGCTCGGCAGAAATCAGCTGCTCGATGGGAACACCCGCAACCGTGCAATAACGCACTAGGGGAACCATGGTGTCGCCGTGTCCTCCCAGGACAAGCGCCGTCACATCCTTGACAGAGACGTCTAGCTCCCAGGCCACGAAAGAACGCAATCGGGCCGAGTCCAGGATTCCAGCCATTCCAACCACGCGGTTTTTGGGAAATCCAGAAACCTCCTTGAATGTGTAGACCATGGCATCCAGCGGGTTGGAGACCACGATCACGAAAGCATCGGGCGCATTGTCTCGAACACCTTCGGCCACCTGCTTCATGATCGACAAGTTGGTCTTGAGCAGATCGTCCCGGGACATGCCAGGTTTTCGCGCCAGACCCGCCGTGATGATTACGACGTCAGCGCCCGCAATTCCCGCATAGCTATTCGCTCCGGAGATCTTCGAGTCCGCTCCGACCAGGGGGGCGCCCTCCGCCATATCCAAGGCCTTACCCTGGGGCAAGCCCTCGACAACATCGAATATGACGACGTCACCGAGTTCGCGGTAGGCGGCCTGCTCGGCCAAAACTCCACCAATATTTCCTCCACCTATGAGCGCGATTTTCTTCCGCATCTGGGGGTTCCTCTCGTGTGGGGCTGGGGGTTGGGGATGTCGCTTATGGATTGGCGCTTGTGACTTGTAGATCGGCGCTTATAAATAGCGCTTGTGAAATAGCGCTCGTGAAATAGCGCTCAAAAATGACGCTTGTGGACGGGATTTCGCGGTCCGGAGGCCCGGACTCGCTCTATTCGGGCTTGGGGACTCGAACGCGGATAGACAACTCTTCGAGTTGCTCCGAATCCACCGGCGAAGGCGCTTCCATCAGGAGGTCCTGCCCGCGCTGAGTCTTCGGAAAAGCCACCACATCGCGAAGACTATCGGCCTTGGCCAGCACCATCACCATGCGATCGAAGCCGAAGGCAAAGCCTCCATGGGGCGGCGCGCCGACCTCAAGGGCCTCGAGCATGAATCCAAAACTCTTCTCGGCCTCCTCGGATGTGTATCCCATCAATCCAAGGATCCGACGCTGAATGTCGACGCGGTGATTACGTAGACTGCCTGAGCCCAATTCCACGCCGTTCATGATCACGTCGTAATGGGTGCCCCGAACTTTCTCCGGCTCGGTCTCCAGCAGGGGAATATCCTCTTCCAGCGGAGCCACGAAGGGCTGGTGCACATAACCCAGCTGACCCTTCTCGTCTTTCTCAAAGAGCGGGAAATCCACAACGAAGAGCGCATCCCACTCGCGTCCATCCGTACGTCCGAGCTTCTCACCCAGATCGATGCGCAGGCGCGAGAGAATGGCGTTGGCCCGTTCGAATTCATCAGCCTGGAAAAACAGCAGCGAGCCCGGACCGGCCCCGCTTCTTTCCGTAATAGCCGCTCGCTCTTCGTCGGACAGAAATTTCGCGATGGGCGAACGCCACTCGCCTTCGGCGTCCACACGAACCCAACCCAGCCCCTTGGCACCGAGTTCCTTTCGAACGAATTTTTCCAGGCGATCGATCTCGCTTCGGGAGATCTCTTCCGCATTATGCACAGGCAGGCATTTCACAATGCCTCCGTTGTCGACGACGCCTCGAAAGGACTTGAACTCACTGCCTGCAAATATCTCGGTCATGTCGACGAGTTCGAGCAGAATCCTTGTGTCCGGTCGATCACAGCCGTAGCGCGCCATGGCGTCCGCGTAGCTCATCTGGGGAAAGGGGCGCTGCAATTCCACACCCACAGCCTCACGGGCGCTCTCCACCATGATGATCTCGAGTACCTCCAGGACGTCCTCAACCCCAACGAAGGACATCTCTAGATCCACCTGGGTGAACTCCAGCTGTCTGTCGGCGCGTTGATCCTCGTCGCGAAAACATCGCGCGATCTGAAAGTACCGCTCAAAACCGGCCACCATCAACAACTGCTTCATGATCTGCGGCGACTGGGGGAGCGCGTAGAATGATCCCGCCTGGAGCCTGCTCGGCACAAGGAAGTCCCTGGCGCCCTCGGGCGTTGCCCGGGCCAGCATCGGTGTCTCAATCTCTATGAAACCCTGATCGATGAGAACCGCACGCATTGCCCTGGACAATTCGTGCCGAATCGTCAGGGACCGTTGGAGCGGCGGGCGCCGCAAGTCGTGAATCCGGTGACGCAAACGAACCGCTTCGTCAGCGCCCGCATCTTCCTCAATGGCAAAGGGCGGAGGCGTCGCGCTGTTCAGGATGCGAATTTCGTGGACGTTGATCTCAATTTCCCCGGTTTTCATTCGGGAGTTGACCGTATCGCTCGATCGTGCCTCCACGACTCCCCGAGCCATGATCACCCATTCCGAACGGAGGCCTCCGGCCCGCTCATGGGCCCGGGTTGAAGTTTCCGGCCTGAAGACAACTTGCACGACCCCACTGCGGTCGCGCAGATCAACGAAGATCACGCCACCGTGATCCCGGCGACGGTGAACCCAGCCGGCTACAACGACTTCCTGATCCACCATGGAACGGTCGATGGATCCGCAGGTGTGGCTGCGGCGCTCGGAACCCATCCCGTCGAGCGCTGTCCCCTCGTTTGTCATCGCCTCATTGTCCTATTTTTTCCTGCCTGGCCCGACGAGTCCGGCGCGGCCTTGGGGATTCCGGGCGTGCGCGGCGCGCCGAGGCCCGAATCCGGAGCGATTTCACATGCCCGAGATCAATTTCGGAAAAATCCGAGTGAAATCAGAGGGTTGGGTAGCAACGCGCCGATCGGATGTCAATCCTTTCCCAAGCACAGAGCGGGCGCGAGCCGGGCTGCCAGGGGCCTCCTAGACGAGGCTGCTCGCTGAGCAGACCTGGTTTCTGCCCTCGGATTTAGCGCGGTACATGGCCTTGTCCGCAAGGTCGATGATCTTGTCCCGCACCGCACCGTGCTCGGGGCAGGTCGCCACCCCGATACTGATCGTCAAGGAGATCCGAACATCCCGATCCACCTCAAACAGATACGCTTCGACCCGCTTGCGAATTCTCTCGGCCACCCGGAGGGCCGTCTCGTGATCGGTATCCACCAATAGGACCGAGAATTCATCCCCCCCATAGCGGGCCAGTGTGTCCACCTGGCGCACACACTGCTCGAGCACCCGGCAGAGCCCGCGTAGGGTCTCCGACCCAATCAGATGACCGTGTTCGTCGTTTACGTCCTTGAAGTGGTCGATATCGAGGAAAAGCACCGAAAGCGGAGTGCCATACCGCTCGGAGCGCTGGATTTCACTCTCGCAGGTTTTGAGTAGATAGCCGGCGTTATAGGCCTGTGTCACGTCGTCGACGAACGCACGCTCCTTGGCAAGGGCGTAGGTCTCGGAGTTCTCGAGGGCCGCAATTCCGTGGCGGGTCACGATATCCGCCCGCTCCGCATCTTGGGCGACGAAGGGCTGATCGTCATCGAAGAGAGCGACGATCCCCGATTCATTGCCCTCTCCCCCCATGGAAACCACCAGAAGTGTTCGGACTTCGACGTCCGCGGCACGGAGCGCATCGTGAAGAACACCGCGTTTCAGAACCGCCAGCCCTTCGAAACTATTGAAATCGATCGATTTGTCGCCCAACAGGGTCCGACAGACCAGCGAACTCTCCTCGCTCCCGAAACCGCGCAACGCCACCGCATCGCTCTGGGGCACATTTTTACGCTTGAAGAGGGCGAAGCCCTTGCTCCGGGAGGTCGCGCGCATGAGGAGTTCAAGGGTCATGGGATAGAGTTGTCCGGGCTCGAGGCAATACGCCAAGGGGCGACAGTCTTCCATGATGCGAATGGTCTCGTGGAGAAAGAGACTTCGAATGGCCACTCTTCGCCGATCCATCAATCGCACGAGGCTTCGCCGCAGAGCACCGTCGCCGAAGGGCGCCACAAGGCATTCGTCTGCCCCGGCCGCGATCGCTTGGTCAACTTCACCCTGGGCCGCTGCCTCCAGCGCAACCAGCAGTCGAATCCCCTTGGACCGGCCTTCCACCCAGTCCACTGCCTGGCGAACCAGAGCGCGATCGAAGGAGACCAGGGAAAGCAGAACGATATCGGGCTCGGCGCCCTTGGAATTGGAAGCGATTTCCGAAAGAGCCGGATAGCGCAGCAATTCCCAAGCCTCCCCTTGCGCGGCTTCGGCCAAAGTCTCCGACTGCTCATCGGACGCGCCGATGGCGACGATTTGGCATTTCCTGTCGTTCGATCCTGCCATACGATCGCCCCGCCCCAAAGGCACCGTTCACGCCCCTTTAGGGTTCCGAGAACGATCTCCCCGACTCACCGACAACGTGTATAGGAAATTGCAGACTCAAGAGTCCCCAACCGTCAAAATTTCGAGATCCGCGTCCCTTGGCTTCGGCGCCCCCGCAAACCCTCAGCCTTCCCCATCGACCTCTTCTGTCGGGGGCAGCACCCTCACCCATTCGAGACCGGCGTTTCCCGACCGCAAGATCCGGCCCGCCTGCCCGACCACCAACCCGACCTTGCCGCTGGGATCAAAGTCCATATCGCGCATGAAAGTAAACGTTTCCGGAAATTCGTCTTGAGAAGGAGATTTCCAGCTTTGGCCCCCGTCGGAGGAAAATCGAACCAATCCCTTCTCCCCCACTGCAACCGCACGCCCGGCCACTGACGCCACAGAAAAAACCGCCAGCTTGCGGTCGATCTTGCTATAGGCCCAATTCCGACCGCCATCACGCGTCGACAGGGTGACACCGCCCAGGCCGGAGATCATTCCATTCTCCTCGTCGCGAAACCGCACGGTAAAGAGAATCGGATTCTGGATCACTCGCACCTTGACGCCTGGATATTCGAAGAGCCTGCCCGCGTAGTAGCGCTCCAGAAAGTCCGGATCCACAGCTAGGTAATCCTCGTAGTCCCAGGGCGGCTGTCCCCGCAGCCTCACCCTCTCGGATTGAAGCCCCGCATCCTCGAGAACCGTCCGCACCTCTTGCATACGCGCTTCTAGAGTCTCGAAGAACTCGAAGGGATCACCCCCTCGACCGAACTCTTCGACCTCCCCTTGGCTGGCCACTCCCTCCACGGCAACATTGAGATGGCCTTCATCAATCAGGCTCTCCACAAAAGAGCCGAGTTCGGGGATATAGGACGGATCGAAATCGATACCGTTGTATCCGAAGCGAATCGGAGCGATTTCGCGCGAGCCCTCAATATTGGACTTTTCCCAGGTCTCGCCAGCATCGTCCGAATAGAAGATGTAGCCGAATTCGCCGATCAGCCAGCAGCGGCGACTGGGAGCCCGCAGGCAATAGACATCGTTCAGACCAACGTCTTCGTACACCGTCTCGCCGTTACGCACCTTCTCCTGCTCAAAGGGAGAGAGCCACTGGAACATCGGGTGGGTCTCGCTGACCGTAAAGGAGTGATCGACCCATGTTTTTCCGCCGTCTTCGGTTCGGATTCGAGTTCCCCACTCACCGATGGCAACCGCAGTATTGGCGTCGATGGCAGCTACTCCGAAGAGATGAACACCTTCGCTCTCCTTGAGGTTCGCTTGCCGCTCCCAATGCTTCCCTCCATCCTCGGTTCGAAGGATGAGCCCACGCTGGCCCACGGCCCAACCGTGAACGGCATCCGCCATGGAGACCTTGTAGAGGGAGGTCAGCGTATCGGTCACGCCTCGACTCCAGGTCTCACCTCCATCTTCACTGAAATAGGCGCTTCCGTAATATCCCACCGCAACCGCGTGATCTTCGTCGGGCACGGAAACCGAATAGAGGTCATCGAAGAGAACGATCTCTCCGGGCTTCTGGGTATAATCCAGATGGACCTCGTGGCAGGCTCCCAGCAGCAACACCACTGCCGACGCCAACACCAACGCCGAAACCATGGGTCCAAAAGCAAGGCAACGCTCGAAATAATCGTTCATCGACCCGCTAGCGCCCCTTGGTCAAGCGACCGACATCGATATAGCGTCGGATCTTGCCCTTGCTCTTGAAAGGCACGCCATTCGCATCCCAGAACTCGATGCGATTGCCTGTACCCGTCTGTACATTGGTAATAATGTCGCTGACCATTTGGTGGGCTCTGGGCTCCGGCACGCCTTCCCAGCCGGGGTAGTAGTCCTCGGTGAGTTCCTCCCCGCTCCAGCGCTTGTTGTGCCAGATGATCTTCCAGAGTTCCTCCTTCTGGTCGTACGCGAAGGAGTAGAGGGCCCTCATCGTCTGCTTGTCGATGTAGATGTCCTTGTGGTGGTAGGGGTGATCCTCATTTTTGGGGATCATCCGGACCTTTATCACTTTTCGCACTTCCCATCGATCATCCGCGAAAGACAGGCCATAGGGGCCGAAGTTGTGGTCCCGCTCGTAGGGAAATCCGAGAACCTTGGTATTCGAGGGCGCGATCAGGTCCAACTCGCCCAGGCACTCCCACTCGTATTGCGGAACGATCCCCGCGAAACTGTTCAGGTCGTCGAAGGTAAAATCGGTACCCGAGATCGAATCGGTTCGTTGTGCGGTCGAGATGCGGCGTACTCGGCGAAGGGTTGGAAGATAAACCCAGGTATCGTCGTTCTTGGCCTGCTTGCGCGGGAGATCCGTGGTCTTGTAGCGATAGGACATCAGCATGATGCCCCGCGCATCAAAGGGGGCCGATACGTCCACCCCGAAAGCATTCTTGCGCTTTTCATTGCGGAAGACATCGCCCTTGCTCTTCTCGTATTGGGGTTCGACCCGGTGGGATAGGAAAACGCTCTTGGAATCCCCCTCGTAGTAGAGCGGCAATTCCTCCCCGCGATCCCAGTAAGAGTAGTAGAAGCTCGCGTTACCCCCGGCACCCGCCCATGCATAGTCGAAATTCCACATGATCTTGACCCCCGCCTGAGGATCCGTCGCGCAGTCAATTTCATCCATGGGGAAAGGACGGCCCGACTCAAAGTTCTCCAGGCTGTTATCGGGACCAATGCGCGCCTGCCCGCGCCCTCGCTCGGTGGCGGCCTTGTAGGCTTCAGGGCCGGAGTAGTCCCGGTAGAAGGGACCGATTTCGAGTTGCATTCCTTCGTAGAAGAAAAAATCTCGGTTATCCCAGAACGGATCGGGGAGATAGGACTTCAGGGCATCGAGGTTCTCGTACGTGATAATGTCACCCTGCTTGAATCCCGGGCCCGTTCCTTCGGCGTCCTCTTGAGCTACGACGACCTGGACCGACCCCGCCAGCAATAGGGCGGTTAAAAGGCTCGCTCCTGTGGTTCGAATTCCGGCCATCCATAGGCTCCTTATCTGATCGGCGGTAAAATCACTTCTACGGGCAACACGACTGGGCCGGGTCACCGGGACGCAGAGTAGTCCCAAGCGGGCGCGACTGCTTCGCCTCCAGGGCTTCGATAGCGTCGATTTCTCGTCGGGAACTTCCATCTTCTAGGATAGAGCCCGCCGCAATTCAACCCGAAACCAAGGGACAAGGAACAGTCCCCTCACCCCAGAGCGAGGTATTGGCACATTGAGTACCCAACGCCCGACCCCCGCGGAGTCCGGAATTCCCGCCGGGGCGCCCTCCACACCGATCACCCCGGGGGACGACGGCTCCCGAGAAGCATCTCGCCCCGGGTCGGGAAGGTCCCCTTCACGCACCCCCGTCCGACTCTGGCTGAGGACTCGGGGCGTGGAACCGGTTTTTCGAATTCTTATCTGCTCGGCGGTATCCGCGGCGATCCTGGCCTGGGCGAATCTCGCCGGCCTCTTCGCTCCCCAGCCCTCCCGGGTCGCGGGGCGACGCCGGGCTCTCGCCCGGATCGCAGTTCGTTGGGTCGCCTTGCTCGGCAGCCTGCGCGGTGCCTACGCCAAGGCCGGTCAGTTCGCCGCAAGCCGACCCGATCGAGTGCCCGAAGAGATCGTGGCCGCCCTGGTGGCCCTTCGGGATCGACTCCCCCCCCTCCCCCTCGCCGAAATCCGTCCGGTGATCGAGGCGGCCTTGGAAATGCCGCTTGAGAAAGCGTTCGCGGATTTCGAGCACACCCCCCTGGGCGCAGCCTCCATCGCCCAGGTCCATCGGGCGACCCTTGCCGATGGCACCCCCGTGGCCGTCAAGGTTCAGTATCCGTGGATCCAGGCCTCCCTCGACGCGGACTTGGCGGTGATTCGGACCCTCGCCCGGACCGCGCTCCGCCGGGCCGCTCGGGGGCGGTGGAAACTGGACTTCGAGCGATTTTTTGCGGAATTCGCCGGAGGCTTGGCCGATGAACTGGACTTCGAAGCCGAGGCCCGCGCGGCCAGCGAAATTGCTGCCAACCTCTCGGGGGATCCGGCCATTCAGGTTCCCCGGGTGATCGCTTCGCACACGCGCACCCGCGTGCTGACCATGACCTATCACCCCTGCACCAACATCGCGGACGCAGACGGTCTTGCAGATCGGGGCGTTTCCCCTTCCCGGGTGATCGAGATCGTAGCCCGGGCCTACGCGAAACAGATGTTCCAGGATGGGCTCTTCCATGCGGATCCCCATCCGGGAAATCTCTTCGTCCTCGACGAGGCCGACGCCAGCCACAATCCAAGAGTGCTCTTCGTGGACTTCGGACTCCACCGGCGGCTCTCACCCGAACTCCAGAAGGAGATGCGCCAGGGCATTTTTGCCTTGATGCAGAGGGACGTCGACCTATTTGTCGAGCGCATGAATGCCCTGGACATGATCGCCCCGGGTGCCGAAGACGGCGTTCGCCGCGCGGTCTCGAATATGCTCGATCGCATCGCCGGCCAGGGGGGCACCGACGCATTGATGAGCGCCCAGGGAAGTCAGGTTCTGAGCCTTAAGGACGAGGCCAAACAGCTGCTTCAGGAAACCCCCGGCCTGCAGCTCCCCAACGATCTGCTGCTGTATGCCAAGACCCTGGCCTATGTGTTCGCTCTTGGAGAAGAGATCGCCCCGGATGTGGACCTCATGAAGATTTCGGTCCCCTACCTGCTGCAATTCCTCGCGGTTCGGGACTGAAGCCCGAGCTATTTCGCGATTCCGGCGAGCCTCAATCCCTGAAGGCGAATAAAACCGCCCGCATCCTGCTGATCGTAGGCCCCCTCGTCCTCCTCAAAGGTCACCAGGTCCTGGGAGTAGAGCGAAAACGGCGAGCGGCGCCCCTGAACGGTTACGTTGCCCTTATAGAGCTTCACGCGCACGTCTCCTGTCACGTTCGTCTGAGACGCATCGATGGCCGCTCGCATATAGTCCATTTCGGGCGCAAACCAGAAACCGTTGTAGATCAATTCCGCAAAGCGCGGGGCCATGCGATCCCGTTCGTGCATGACCTCCCGATCCATCGTGATCGACTCCATTGCGCGATGGGCGACGTGGAGAACGGTTCCTCCCGGTGTCTCATAGACCCCGCGTGATTTCAATCCGACGAAGCGATTCTCCACCATGTCCACCCGGCCGATTCCGTTTTGGCCAGCGATGCGATTCAGCTTTCCAATCAGTTCCGAGGGGGACAGGGATTCGCCGTCCAGCCCGACGGCATTGCCCTTCTCAAAGGAAACCACCAGTTCGCAAGGCTCGTCCGGGGCGGCTTCGGGGGAAACCGTAGTCATGAACATATCCTCCAAGGGTGCCGTCCAGGGATCCTCCAAAATCCCTCCCTCGTAGGAAACGTGCATCAGGTTCCGATCCATCGAGTACGGCTTCGCGATAGAGGCCGTGATGGGGATATCGTATTTTTCTGCATACGCGATGCAGTCGGTCCGCGAGCGGAGATCCCACTCACGCCAGGGAGCAATTACCCCAATTTCTGGGGCCAGGGCCCTGAACGCCAGTTCGAAACGCACCTGGTCATTGCCCTTGCCCGTCGCGCCATGGGACACCGCATCGCAGCCCGTCGCCCGGGCCACGTCAATGTGGTGCTTTGCGATCAGCGGCCGAGCCAGAGCCGTGCCCAACAGGTACACGCCCTCGTAGAGCGCTGCGCCCCGGATGGCGGGATACACGTAGTCCCGGGCGAACTCCTCCCGAAGGTCCTTGATTACGCAGTCCACTGCGCCCGTCGCGGCGGCCTTCTCGGGCAGGCCGGCAAGCTCTTCCTCCTGCCCCACGTCGGCGCAATAGGCGACGACTTCACAATCGTATTCTTCGATCAGCCAGCGAAGAATGACCGAGGTATCGAGCCCGCCGCTATACGCCAGGCAAACTCTCTTGAACGAACCCTTTTGAGCCATGAAAAACCTCCTCGGGGGTGCTTGGCCTTGCCAGGCACTTCAGGGAGGCGGGAGTCTACCCGCTCATCGGGATTTTTCACGGGGCCAATCGCGGCTGGGGCGCAATCGGGATTTAGGCCTTGAATTCCACATCAAAAAGAGAGTTCTCTTCGATTAGGAGCTCGAGTTCTTCGGCCGAGAGCGTGCTCTTGGAGTTAACCGTAATGGATTGCTCCATCCCCGTGGCCACATCCCGGGCCGAAACGCTGACAATCCCGCTCGAATCGATGTCAAAGCTGACCTCGATTTCCGGTTCTCCCTTGGGCGCCGGGGGTATGCCCGCCAGAACAAATTCGCCCAAAAGGTCGTTCTCCAGGGCGACTTCGTTTTCTCCCTGGAGGACGCGAATTTTGACGGCCGCCTGGTCGTCCCGGGTGGTGGTGAAGAGATGGGATTTGTTGACGGGAACAGTTGTATTGCGATCGATCAGCCGGGTGAAGTGCCCACCGTAGGTGCTGATTCCCAGGGAGAGGGGCGTCACATCCAGCAAGAGAACGTCCTGGGTTCCACCCACCAGAGCACTCCCCTGGATCGCAGCGCCCAGAGCCACGACTTCGTCGGGATTCACGCCCTTGTGCGGCCGCTGTTCGAAATAATCCGTCACCGCCTGCTGAACCATGGGCATCCGAGATTGCCCCCCAACCACCACCACATGGTCGATGTCCTCGTTGCTAAGCCCCGAATCCCGAACGCATCGCTCCACACTTCTCAAAGTTTCGTCGACGATATCCTCGACCAGTGCCTCCAGTTCGTCGCGCCGAAGTTCACAGGAGAGATGCCTTGCCCCCCCACCATCGGAGGCAATGAAGGGAAGGTTGATTTCAGTACGGTCGCGAAGAGAAAGTACGCATTTTGCCTTTTCAGCAGCGTCCTTGAGGCGCTGCATCGCCGTGGAATCCGAGCGTAGGTCGATTCCATTCTCCTCTTCGAAGCCGGCCAGCAAGTGCTCAACGATCCGACGATCGAAGTCCTCACCACCCAAAAAAGTATCTCCGGCAGTTGCCAGAACCTCGACCACGCCATCGGACATCTCGAGTATGGACATGTCGAAGGTCCCTCCTCCGAGATCGTAGATGGCAATTTTCTCTTCGGCGTCCCTGCCCATCCCATAGGCGAGGGCCGCCGCGGCCGGCTCGTTGATAATTCGCAATACGTCGAGCCCCGCAATCCGACCCGCATCCCGGGTGGACTGCCTTTGGGTGTCGTTGAAATAGGCCGGCACGGTGATCACAGCAGCTTCGACGCTATCCCCCAGATAGGCTTCGGCGATCCGTTTCATCTCCCCCAGGATGATCCCCGAAACCTCTGCACAAGTATACGTACGATCTACGATCTCGATCCGTGGATCCTCGTTGGGTCCCTCAACGATCCCGTAGGAGTAGAGTTCCATCGAGCGCTGCACTTCCGCCGACCCAAAACGCCGGCCGATGAGTCGCTTGGTTGCAAAGACCGTGTTGGCGGCGTTGGTAATCGCCTGACGCCGGGCTGGATACCCCACCAGTTGCTGCCCATCGGGGCTCACGGCGAAGAACGAAGGCGTAATCTTGTAGCCGCCTGAATTGGGAATCACGATGGGTCGTCCATCCTCCACCACCGCGACACAGGAGTTAGAGGTTCCGAGATCGATCCCAATCACCCTACCCACGGCTGCCTCCGACGTATGCTTCACGGCCACTGCGGAGGAGATTGGCCAATTCACGCCGAGCGTCTGCATCCTGGGGGGCGAACTCAAGGGCCAACTCAAACTCGCGCTTGGCGTGGCCCGTGTGCCCTTGGGCCAAATGAATCCGGCCCAGGGTCGTGTGGTAGTGGACCACCTCGGGGCTCTGCTCCGCGGCGATTTCGGCGAGGCTCCTCGCTCGATTCAGTTGATTGAGCGCAAGGGCCACGCAGGCGGCGCGGTGGTTGAGTCCCGAATCTTGCGGGCGCAGCCCGAGAATTTCCTCCAAGGCCTTCATGGTTCGGCCGAGTTCATCCGGGTTCATCGACAGATAGGATTTCGATGCGTCGAGCACATCGTGAACGGACAGTTCTTCCTTTCGATTTTTCAGATCTTTCAATGCGCTGCGATAAGCCAGATTTTCAGGCTCGAAACGAATCGCCAGGCGGAGACTGGTCGATGCTTCCTCGAGCCTGCCCTCGCGCTCAGAGAGTCGGCTCGCTTCAAAAAATTCTTCCGCCTTCTGGTGTCTCTCGTCACGAACCGAACGGGGCACATTGTGGAGAGTGCGTTGCCCCAGGCGCGCAATTTTCTCAAATTCGGACCGATCTAGAGTCTGAGATTCATTCCACTGTGCACCGCCCCTCGGCGGATCGCCTTCTCGCCTGCCCGTACTCGATCCCGACTCCGCTGAATCCGCGGGGCAAGCCCGCAGGAGGGCGTCGTACGCCTCAAGGATGGTCTTGAAAATAAGGGGAAGGCGCTCGCTATAGGGGCCGAGATCACATCGGAAGAAACGGTCGGGATGAAATTCTCGAGATAGCTTAAAGTAGGCTTTCTTGATCGTCCGAATATCGGCGCCGGGATCAATCCCGAGGCGATGGTGATACCCGCCTCCCTGGCGCGCTTCAAACTCGAGAATTCTCTTCTGGGTCTTCACATCGATTTCCAGGCTCGGATCCACCAGGGACAAATCGATGCCGGCGGCGTCTCGGCGCTCGGTTGGGGCAGTCGGGGCAGTCGATGAGGGATCGAGGTGGATCGAATTCGAATCCGTGCCCGCTACGGTTTCGATCGCTCCCGCAACAAGCCACGCGTCGAGGCACTGCTCCGCGTGAGCGGCATCCACCCCCGACATCTCCACGAGCAGCCTCCAGGGCGTCACTCCGTCGATCCGGGACAACAGAAATCCCTCTTCCGGGCTCAGAACGAGCCGGCTGGAATCGAAGCCCGGGATGACACTCAAAATTTCTGCGGCCCTCTGCACGTCGTCTCTTTCTCGAGACATCCGACCTCCTGGGGGCGGGGGGCGAAGAAAGAAGGCCACCCCACCTCCTCTGCATCGGACACTCGGGCATAAAACTGAGCCTACGTCGGGCTTTGGGCCGAGGTCTCGCCGGCTCAACGGAGAATCCCCCAGCGGAAAAACTCAGTTCGCCTGGGGGTGCCCCTTGGCTTCCCCCCGTGGGTGCAATGAGCCGATATCCCAAGGGGGCAGATGTGCCCGGCATACCCGGGGGCTGTGGAGCCACCGGGCGTCTTGCCCAGGCTCCCGGCCGACTAGGCCCCGCTCTTGGCCAGCATCACCCGCTCGAGTACCGCCTTCTGGGCATGGAGCCTGTTTTCCGCCTGTTCGTAGATCAGGCTGCGTGCTCCATCGAGCAATTCACCCGTGATTTCTTCGCCCCGATGAGCCGGCAAGCAGTGCAGGAGCCAGGCATCGGGTGCACCCGCCACAAGTTCTGCGTTGATCTGATAAGGCGCGAAGACCCTCCGCCGCTCCTCGGCTTCATCCTCTTGCCCCATGCTGGTCCAGGTGTCGGTGTACACGAAATTCGCGCCCTCCACCGCCTCATGCGGATCCTCGCTCCAAGCGATCTCGGCGCCACTGAGGGCCGCGAGTTCTCGGCTTTGCGCCATTACCCAGTCCGGCGGTCGATGGCTTCCGGGCGTCGAAATGCGAAAGCGCATTCCGACCTTAGCCGCGAGCAGGAGAAGAGAGTTGGCCACATTATTTCCATCACCCACGTAGCAGAGCTTGGCCTCTTGGGGGTTCATCACACCCGCAATTGTCTGCAGATCCGCCATCGCCTGACAGGGATGCAGGCGGTCCGTCAAGCCATTGATGATGGGAATCGTCGCATTCTCGGCCAGGAGTTCCACCAGTTCGTGGCTAAAAGTTCGAGCCATGAGACCATCCACCCAGCGCGAAAGATTTCGGGCCACGTCGAGCGGACTCTCCCGCGTGCCAATCCCCACCTGGTCGGGCCGCAACAGAATCGCGTGCCCGCCCAACTGTGCCATTCCCGCCTCAAAGGTGACGTGGGTTCTCAGCGATGGTTTCTCGAAATACATGGCCAGTGTGCGCCCTTGGAGGGTCTGCGGGCGTTCACCCGATCGGTGTAGGCTCCGCAACTCCTGGGCCCGGGCGAGCATCTTCATGATTTCGTCTGCCGACCAGTCGGCAACACTCAGAAAGTCCTTCGGCATCGGAGTCAGGTTTCCACGCAGGGTTCAGGGTGAACGTTAGGGTTAGGGAACAAAAACGGTACCAACGCCCGCGTCGTCGGTAAAAATCTCCAGAAGCACGGCATGAAGAACGCGACCATCCACGATGTGAGCACTGCTCACACCACCTTTCAGCGCATTCATGCAACATCCCACCTTCGGAATCATTCCCTCCGTAATGGTTCCTTCGGTGATGTGTTTCAGGGTTTCTTCCACTGTCAACTGGCTGAGTAGTTGACCGTTGGAATCCAGAACGCCCTGGACATCGGTCAACAGCATCAATTTCTCGGAATCCAGCGCCGCCGCCAATTCACCGGCAGCTTCGTCAGCATTCACGTTATATGTTGTCCCCGAGCCATCCACGCCTATTGGCGCCACGACCGGAATGAATCCCGATTCGGAAACCGAAGTGATCACGCTCGGATCAACATCGGTGACTTCGCCCACCCGGCCAATATCCTGCCCATTGACCGTCTTTTTTCGAACCCGCAGCAACGCACCGTCGCTCCCGGTCAACCCCACGGATCGACCGCCCGCCCTCTGAATCGATTCAACAATTTCCCGGTTGACCTTGCCCCCGAGCACCATCTCCACCACGTCCATCGTTTCATCGTCGGTCACCCGAAGACCTTCAACAAAAGTGGATTCCTTGCCGAGTCGCTTGAGGGTGGCTCCGATCTGTGGGCCACCACCGTGGACCACCACCGGCCTCAACCCGATATGCTTGAGCAGCACGATATCCACGGCAAAAGATGCTCTGACCGAATCGTCCGTCATCGCGTGCCCGCCGTACTTGATAACGATCGTCTTGCCGAGGAAACGCCGCATATAGGGCAACGCCTCGACGAGAACCTCTGCCTTTTCGACTAGGTTCTGCATCTCCGTATCCCATCTCCAAAAACAGCGGGCTCATTAGCCCGGCAAGCCCGGCAAAGTATTCTTGGCAGCAGCCCGGGGTCTCTCGGGCCAACTTGCACCGTCCGGTGCGCTCAGGCACTCCCCTCGCGCCGGGCGGCGGCGACTTCTTCGATGCTCGCCACCAGACTACGGTACAAAAGCCCGCTCCGAACCGCAGCCGAAAGCGCCGCGGCGGCCACTTCGCCCGTGCGGGAAGAAACCGATGCCCGCTCGGGGAGAAAGGCGCGAACAACCCCGATCACCTTGCCCCGGATCTTGATGGGCATGCACAGGAGAGTCTGAGAAGCCCCCTCCAGTGGCGTATCCACCTCGGGATCGAATTGGGGGTCGATTCGGGGCTCGCTGTGCACCCGGACATCCCCGGTCTGAACGGCGCTTCCCGTCAGCCCTCGATTCGGGGGGAGGCAAATTCGATCCTGGCAGCCAATTCCGACCGTGGCGGTCTCGAGCCTCAATTCGGAGGAGTTCGAATCCACGAGATAGAGCGAAACCAATGAGGCGGAGAGTCCGGCACCCAGCGCCTCCAGGGCACCGGCGAGCGTCCGCTCGGGGTCGAGTTCGTCGGTCGCCGCCCGGCAAATTTCTAGGGCAAGTTCTGCGTCCCGGCGCGAATCCGTCTCGTTTTCAGTTTTGGGCAGAACATCGAGGGTGTCGAGCCAGTCCTCATCCCGAGCAACCACGGCCATGGGCTGCCGATCCAGATCGATCAGCCTGCCTGGCCCTTCCCGTAACCGACCTCCCCTACCCGCAAATAACCGTGTGCCGGCAAATTGCTGAGCAAGCAAGCGCAGTAGAACCAGTGCCTCTTCACCGAAGGGTTTGCCAGTCAAGCTTTCGCTGGCGCACAGCACGCCGAAAGCCTTTCCCTCGGCGACCAGGGGAGCCAGCACGAACGAACTTCCCTCATATCGTTCGGGGACGACCATGTGGCTAAACCGGTAGTCGTTGCTCGCATCGGTCACCGCAAACGGCTCGCCCAAGGTCAGTGCGAAGCCCGCGACTCCTTCACCGGGAAGGACCACATCCATTTCCCCGGCAGGAACCGAATGTCCGGTGCACGCCTCCACGCGCAACCAGTTCCCAGGCTCGTCGAGCAACATGAGCGACACTTTGCCCGCCCCGAGTGCCGCCGCGGCGGCCTCGACGATCCCCTCCGCAAGGAGGGATGTGCGTTCTTCTTCCCAGCTACCCGCCAAGCGGGAGATCAGGCTTTCCGATCTTTCGACAATTTCCCGCACGCCCTCGCGCAGCCGATTTCCGTCCTGTCCGGATCGCCATGCAGCGATTGCCCGCCGGACGGCGAGCCGTGTTTCCCGGGGATGCAGCGGCTTGCCGAGATAGTCCCGGGCGCCTTTTTCCAGCGCGTCCAGAATCAGGTCGTGATCCACTGCCTCCGCCATCAAGATGATCTGAGAACCCGGTGCAACCCGCCCCAGAAGAAGCATGAGTTCGAGACTATTCGCATCGGGCAGACGGGTATCGAGCAGCACTACCCCCGGCTGAATCTGTTGGGCCACTTCCAGCGCAAGGGCACCCGAGGTCACCGTCCGGCAAAAAAGCCCTTCAGGGGCAAGGATTTCCTGGACCGAATGCCGAACTGCTTCCTCGTCATCCACCACCAGAATGATCGTATCTTGAGTACCCACTCTTCCCCCACGCCCCAGACCCGCGGCCTGCGCGACTCAGAGAATATACTGCGAGAGATCCTGATCCTCGACCAGATCGCCCAGGCGATCCTCCACCATCTTCGCGTCGATCACGATCCGCCGGGCCGACAGGTCCGGAGATTCAAAGCTCAGATCATCGAGCAGGCGCTCCATCACGGTATGTAGCCGCCTGGCCCCGATGTCTGCGGCCCGCTCGTTCACCCCGGCGGCCACGTCGGCGATTGAATTGACCGCCCCGTCCTCAAATTCGAGTTCAATTCCCTCTGTGGCCATCAGTGCCGTGTATTGCCGCACCAGTGAGTTGGCGGGTTCCGTCAAAATCCGAACCAAGTCGTCCCGGCTGAGACTCGCCAACTCCACACGGATCGGAAATCGGCCCTGCATCTCCGGGATGAGATCCGCGGGCTTGGCCACGTGGAAAGCCCCCGCTGCGATGAAGAGGATATGGTCCGTTGCGACCGGGCCGTGCTTGGTCTGAACCGTCGAGCCCTCGACGATGGGCAGGAGGTCCCGTTGGACTCCTTCTCGGGACACGTCGGGGCCGTGCTTCCCGCTCGCCCCTACGGCGATCTTGTCGATCTCATCCAGGAAGACGATGCCAGCCTGTTCCACCCGGCGGATGGCCAATTCCCGCACCTCGTCCTGGTCGACCAACTGGGTGGCTTCTTCGTTCGCATAGGCGATCCGCGCCTCGTGGACCTTCATTCGCCGGCGCTTCGTCTTGTTGGGGAACATTCCTCCCAGGAGATCCTTGAACTGAACGCCCATCTCCTCGACCCCTTGCGGAGTCATGATCGACATCGACGGGCCCTGCCCCTCCTCGGATAGTTCCACTTCGATCTCGCGATCGTCGAGTTCCCCGAGCCTCAACAACTTGCGCAATTTTTCCCGAGTCTCGTTCGAGGGGTCAGGCTGAGAGGAATCCGGGGCACCGGTCACCGGAGGGGCCGGAAGAAGCGCGTCAAGAACTCGCTCTTCCCCCCGCTCCTCGGCCTTTGCGGCCACAGATTTCTTCGACTCCTCGGTCACGAGGGAGATGGAAAGCTCCGTAAGATCCCGGATGATCGACTCGACATCACGTCCGACGTACCCCACCTCGGTGAATTTCGACGCCTCCACCTTGATGAAAGGGGCCTGGGCAAGCTTGGCCAGCCGACGGGCGATTTCGGTTTTCCCGACCCCTGTCGCGCCGATCATGATGATGTTCTTCGGGGCAATTTCGTCGCGGAGATCTGCAGGAACCTGTTGGCGACGCCAACGGTTTCGCAGCGCGATGGCCACAGCTCTCTTGGCGTCGCGCTGGCCAATAATGAAACGATCCAATTCTGAAACAATTTCTCGGGGGGTAAAAGTAGGAATCGAACTCATGGGAGACTTTCTACGCTGATCGAATCGTTGGTATAGATGCAGATATTGGCGGCAATCAAAAGCGATTCGGAGGCAATCTCCTCCGCTCCGAGCCCCGTGTGTTGGGCCAGGGCCCGGGCCGCAGCCAACGCAAAAGATCCGCCGGAGCCAATAGCCGCGATGCCATCGTCGGGTTCAATCACGTCGCCATTGCCTGAGACCACCAACAGGGACTCGGCGTCACCCACCAGGAGCATGGCCTCAAGTCGCCGCAACATCCGGTCGGTCCGCCAATCCCGGGCAAGTTCCACCGCGGCCCGGCGGATGTTGCCAGGCGAGGCCTCCAGCTTGGTCTCGAGTCGCTCAAGCAACGTCAACGCATCGGCAACGCCTCCGGCAAAACCCACCACCGCCTTGCCTCCGGCAACCCTTCGAACTTTTTCCGCCTTCTGTTTCATGACCATCTCACCCACGGTCACCTGGCCATCCGCCGCCATAGCGATGCGGCCATTCCGGAGCACAGCCACAACAGTGGTGCTCCGTGTTTTCGGTGTATCGCCGTTCATTCCGCTTACTCCTCGCCTCGAATTCTTCCGCCGGGGCGCTTCTTCTTCTGGCTGGGGACCTGCTTCGAGCCCTCACCCTTCGCCGGGTCGATCTCCCGGGCTCGGGGGTGAGCACTGTCGTACACCTGACGAAGATGTTCCACCGAAACCGCTGTGTACTTCTGGGTAGTCGAGAGGCTGGCGTGCCCCAGGAGTTCCTGGATCTCGCGCAAATCGGCCCCCATATCGAGCAGGTGGGTCGCGTAACTATGTCGCAGGCGATGGGGGTGCACCCGGTCATCCAGCCCCCCAGCCCGGCCCCGACGCTCGAGCCCGCGCCGGACATCCCGGGCCGAGAGACGCAGGGGCTTGGGTTCGTGGTTGCGACGCAGAACTGTAAAGAGGGGTTCGGCGAGAACCCCCGGGCGACGGCGCTCGTCGAGCCAGCGCGAAAGCGCCTGCCTCGCCTTGGCTGGGATGGGGACGATTCGCTCCTTGCTCCCCTTTCCCATCACTCGCACCTCTCCTCGATGCAAATCGATGTCTCGCACATCCAGAGCAGCGAGTTCTCCCACCCGAATCCCTGTGCCATAGAGAAGCTCGACGATGGCGGTATCCCGGAACCGGGCCAACCGGTGCCTGGGCTGCTCGGGTCCCTGTGCCCGGGGCGCTGCTTCGGAATCCGCCAGCACGAAACAGTCGTCCACCGAGAGCGGCCGAGGCGCCCGTTTGGGCAGCTTCGGTGCTGGAATTCCCGTCGTCGGGTCGAGGGCGATCCACCCCTCGCGCTGTAGAAATCGAAAGAAGGCGCGGACCCCCGCCAGACGCCGGCCCAAGGTGGCCGCGCTCCTATCTTCGTGCAGGCTCGCCAGCCACGCGCGAACCCCATCGGGGTCGACCTGCTCCGGGCCGACCCCCGGTCCGGAAAAATCCCCAAGGAGGCCGATGTCCGCCAGATACGCACGGCAAGTATGCCGCGAAAGACCGCGTTCGATCCGAAGGTGGCGGTCAAAAGCCTCGATGGAATCTTTCCAGTTCATCCCCCCTCCGGCGCAACCGCGGCGCGGTAACGTTCGATGGACAGCAGGCCCCGGACCGCCATGGCTTCGTGCTTTTCGCGCTTGGGCTGTTTCCGCGGCCTGGCCGAATCCTCGCTTCGAACCAGGGGCGGAAAAAGCCCGAAGTTCACGTTCATCGGCTGGAAATCCCGGGCGCTGGAATTCCCCAAATGCGCAAAGAGCGCGCCGTGGGCGGTATCGCGCGGTATCTCCCCAGGGCCGAGCCCCCGGGCGGCACGCGCTGCGTTCGTCCCCGCGATGCCACCCAGAGCAGCGGACTCCACGTAGCCTTCTACGCCGGCCATCTGACCCGCGAGATAGAGTCCTTTTCTCGCCTTCAGTTCCAAGCTCGGGTCCAGACGAAGCGGAGCGTTCACATAGGTGTTGCGATGCACCGAGCCGAATCGTGCAAAGACCGCCTTCTCGAGCCCGGGCAGCGTCCTGAAAATTCGCTTCTGTTCCCCAATGCGAAGCTTCGTTTGGAACCCCACCAGGTTGAAGAGAACACCCTCCTGGTCCTCCTGCCGGAGTTGTACGACCGCGTGGGAGCGCTTGCCCGTACGCGGATCGATTAGCCCAACCGGCTTCATGGGCCCGTAGGCAAGGGTCTGATTTCCTCGCCGCGCCATTTCCTCAATGGGGAGACAGCCTTCGAAATAGAGGGCTTTCTCGAATTTATGAAGGGGAACCTTCTCCGCCTCGAGCAGGGCGCGCACGAAACCGTGATATTGCTCGACATTCAACGGCACGTTGAGATAGTCGCCCTCGCCTTCCTCGTAGCGGGAAGCGCGAAAAACTACGCTGTGATCGATTGAATCCGCATAGAGGGTCGGCGCGATGGCGTCGTAAAAATACAGATACTCTTCCCCGAGCATCCGCTGTAAATCCCGAGCCAGTTCGGGTGCCGTCAAGGGCCCCGTGGCCAGCACTACGAGAGGATCCTTCGGGATTTCGGACACCAGCTCCCGGCGCAATTCGATCCGGGTGTTCTCTTCAATGGCCCGAGTCACGTACTGCGCGAAGCCCGTTCGGTCCACCGCCAACGCGCGGCCCGCCGGAACCGCGTTGGCGTCGGCGGCCTCCAGGATGAGCGAACCGAGACAGCGCATCTCCTCCTTGAGAAGGCCAACGGCGTTATGGGTGGGGCTCGCCCGCAATGAATTGCTGCAAACTAGTTCGGCCAGATCCTCAGAGGCGTGCGCGGGAGACAGCCTTTCGGGTTTCATGTCGTAGAGAACGACATCAACGCCCCGACGCGATGCCTGCCAGGCCGCCTCGCAACCCGCGAGCCCTCCGCCCACCACCACCAGTTGAGTGGCTGTGTCCTGCCTGGATTTCATCGTGACCGCACCTCTCCCAAAATGCCCACAGCTCCCCAGAGCGGCCCCCGATGACCCGGGGAAAGGGGAAATCGGCCGTGTTCTTCCAGCCACGGACGAGGATAGCCCATCGCCCGTCCCGGCTCGTCGTGGGGACTCATGTTCTCTCCCGAAGCGCTCGCCGCGCCGCCGGAATGGCGCGCAGCCGGCCGTCCCGATCCCCCTCGACCCAACCATCGATCTCAAGATCCGTCAGGGCCACAGAAAGTCTTCCCGGTGGCCACCCGAGCGTACGGGCCAGGGCGTCGCGATGGGCCACATCTTCACACAGGAGCCCGTAGACCTTGGCTTCGTCTCGGCCCCGTGGCTTCGCTTTCGCTTCGTGGTCGGGGACGAGCCCCCCGGCGGGTGCTGATCCAAAGGGCGAAGAAACCGCCTGAAGGACGTCCGAAACGTCGAGCACAGGTCGAGCTCCGTCTCGCAGCAGGGCATTTGAGCCCGCAGAGTGAACCGTGTCGATGGGACCGGGCACAACGAGCACCTCCCGCCCCTGGTCCAGAGCATGGCGGGCGGTAATGAGCGACCCGCTCCTGCGCCGAGCCTCCACAACCACCACCGCCTGGACCAGCCCACTGATCAGCCGGTTGCGCAGGGGGAAGTGAGGGGCGGCCGGGGGGCGGCCAGGAGAAAGCTCGCTGACCACGACGCCTGCCTGGGCCACGTCGTCCGCCAATTCTCGGTGCTCGGGTGGGTAGACCCTGTCGGGTCCACAGCCCATCACCGCGACCGTGTGCCCCGAAGACGCGAGAGCGCCCCGATGGGCCGCTGCGTCCACGCCTCGGGCCAACCCCGAAACCACCACGAAGCCCGCCTTTCCGAGAGCAGCCGCCAGTTCCCAGGCCACACCCCGGCCATACCCCGTGGCAGCCCGGGCGCCCACAATGGCAATCGAAGGCCGTTGGAGATCGCCGATTTCGCCCCGAGCCAACAGGAGAGGCGGCGGATCGGGGAGGGCGCGCAGTGCGGGGGGATAGAGCGAAGCCGTGAAGGGCAGCGCCCGAATCCCCCGACGCCCCAGGTCTCGAATCCAGCCGCGAATCACTCGATCGCCTTGACGGGGCGCCTTTCCACTACGGGCCAGGGCCGCCACCGGATCGCCGCCCGTCGCCTGGAGACAATCTCGGGCGAGCACCGGGGAAAGGCAGAGGGCCGACTGAAGCCGCAACCAGGCGACAAGCGCCTCTTGGTTGGCTGTTCCTGGATCCGCAGGGTCGAGAAAAGCCCGGGACGTTGCGTCCGCGGAAGTTGGGGGTTCGTGCATCGAGGAGGCTCCCCGGGACCGGGGCTACTTTTTTAGCAGAATCCTCGGCGATTCGAAATCGCCCAGCCAACTCGGTGGCGCTCGTTCGCCGAAGCCCGAGTCACACAAAATCCGGGAGGCAATACCCCCCGAAGTCAGCGATTGGCCACTTGCGGCGCCGCCGGACGAACGCGATCACCCACCTCGAGTTCCCTCCGGGAGCCGACCACGTAAGCGACTGCGGTTTGGGGCTTGACTTCGACGATGATCAGACTCGCATCGGTGCGATCGGGAGTCATCACCTGCTTGGAATCGACCCTTTCGTGATGGAGGGAACCGGGGCTGAAGACTTCCATTTCAGATCCCAGGTCCAACCCGTCCGAAGAGCCTCGGTTGATGTAGACGTAATCCCCATCCGCAACTTGGCTTCGGCCCTCGGGAATGAATACGATATTCCCCTCGGCGGCCCAGGGAGTCGACTTCACCTCCACCTCGTTCCGAGGAGAAATTCGGGGAATCATACGATCTCCCCGGGTGATTTCGGATCGGGAGACTCGAATTTCGGCAGTCGCGGAATCCCCCTCGACCTCGCGGACCACCAGCCAGCCAAGAATCTCCACGTGGTAACCCAAGTGCCGACCGCCGCGCATATCGTAAACCGGCTCGGCATCTCGAAAGATCGTCAATTCATCGCCGACAGAGACCTCACCCACACCTTGACCGATATAGACTAAATCCCCTCCGGCCAGCCATTCCCGGGGACTCGGCGATCCCACCACGCTGGTGGCGGCCTCCACCGCGGAGCGGCTCACGAATCCCATCGCGCCGCGCTCGGCCACGCGAACCCTTCGACGGGGCGCGGGGGGTTCGGCGACCCCTTCCTCCACCGCCTCGGCCATTTCCTCCTGAACTGGCGGGGTTTGCTCGATCCGAGCCGCGATCATGGCATCCGCGCGTTCCCGGGTGATCTTTCGCATTTCGCCGGCGGTAATCCAGATCCGATCTTTCGGGGCGATGCGGTGGGGGTTTGCGATTTCATCGTTGTCGCGCCAAACCGCCGGCCAAACCCAGGCCGTCCCCAGATACGATGCGGAGATATCCCACAGCGTGTCGCCCGAAACCACCGTATGAATTCGCCCCACGTTTCCGTTCTCATCAACAGCCCAGGGGCCAAGAGTCGGGTCCGGGGATGTCGACAGCGCCGGGGTTTTACCGGGCCCCGGCACCGCGTCCGTCTCGGCGTAAGCGAATCCCGAGACGATGAATTGGGCCAAAACGATCAGGGAAAGCCATGCTCTCATTGGGGTTCTCCGGATTTAGAGGGGGCATAATTCGCAGTGGCCGCGGCCACGGAGCGGCCCACTGCGGGCTCAGGATAAGTCGAACCGCCCGGAACCGCCCGTAGCCTCTCGAGTCTGGCCAACGCCAAGCCCCCCCCGTTTTAAGAGCAGACAAACAGCACTCACCGGGGCCGGGATGAAAAACGCTCTTGGCCGTTATCGGCGAGCCGGGCGTGTCCCTTGAGCCCCGATCTTCCGGGAATCTTTTAGTCCCATGGCAATCGCCCCGGTTCGTGGACCGGGGGGCGAGGAACTAACCCGCCGCCTGCAGTCGTTCGATTTCGCTGCGCACCCGATCAGCCCAGGGGGGCGCCGGATCGTCCTTACCCAATTTTCCGCTCTTTCGCAGACCGTCGATATCCGTGAGGGCCGCCTGGAGGCTCTCCAGGGCCTTGGATTGATCTCCCGAGGCCTCGTAGGCTCGGGAAAGGTGGATACGAATTTCTCCGATGGCGGAATCCTCAGACCCCGCCACGTTCACGGCTTCGCGCAAATAGCCGATGGCCGCCGAGTGCACACCACGCTTGTAGAGCACCCAGCCGAGGGTATCCGCCGCGCTGGCGCTATCCGGAAGTGCAGCCTTGGCCTCCTGGGATAGTTTGAGCGCCCGATCGAGATCCCGGTCCTCTTCGGCCATCATGTAGGCGAGGTTGTTTTTCGTCTCGGCCAGATTGCCGTCAATCTGCAGGGCGAGTTCGTATTGTTCGCTCGCCTTCTTCGAGTCGCCGGTCATCTCGTACATAACGCCAAGGAAATGGCGAATGCTCGCGTTCTCGGGGTTTGTCTCGCTGGCCTGGACATACTGCTTGAGAGCCATGTCGAGTTTTCCACCCGCCGCGTAGAGACGCGCCAATTGGTTGTAGGACTCGACTCGGCCGGGCTCCAACTCGATGGCCTTCTCGAAAGCCGTAATCGCGCCGTCGAAATCCCGGATTCGAACGCCCCCGAGCCCGAAGACGTGCCAGAGATCCGCCGATTCGGGATTGGCCTGTAGAGCCTGATCGATCAACTCAATCCCAGCTTCGACCTGTCCTTCGGCGTCGTGCAAGGCGAGTAGCGAGTTGAGGATATTGGGATCGTGGGGCCGTTCCGCGTTCGCGAGAGCAAACGCCTCCCGGGCCTCGCGAACATTGCCCCGGGCCATGGAGACCCGCCCGATTGCGAACAAGGCTTCGACATTTCGTCGGTCTTCTGGAATTTCCTCCAGGATTTCGGCGGCCTCGTCGAACATCGCCAGTCGCACCATGCTCTGGGCCATCAGGATTCGGGTTGCGTCATCCTCAGGCTTTCTCGCGAGGTAGCGCCGACCATTCTGGATTGCGTACTCGTGCTCACCCAGCTCGGCATGAACTTGAGCCAGGAGTTTTCGGGCCGGCAGGAGCCCCGCATTGAGTTCAACCGCTCGCGCCAATTCGGCCCGGGATCGATGAAGATCCCGTGTCATCAACAGCGCAGAGCCCAGCACGAAGTGGGCTTGCGCCCAATCGGGCTTC
>LWDU01032091.1_pt1 | contig 126775 bp, 106 predicted proteins | sample 727161 | NCBI WGS metagenome assembly LWDU01 (sample SAMN04566230, study PRJNA314399) | hydrothermal vent metagenome | isolation source: deep sea hydrothermal plume seawater | place: Mexico: Gulf of California, Guaymas Basin | collected 2004-07-11
AACCAATTCTGCCTTCTTCATTTTTCCCAATTCAGATAACGAGGGTAAGGTAATTGGATTATCAATAGTTTCCTGACTATCCACCTCAACGACTGGCGAGGCAACTTCGGCTGAAGCAGACTCATGTGGCGGCGGAGAGGTCCAACCTTTAGGGTAAACATCCGGCATCATTATCACTGTAACAGATTTAGTAACTTCGCCTTTTTTCATTACAGTCAGTTGGTCTGAATCAACAATCATTTCGGCGACGGCAATCAACTCGCCTTTCAAACTCATTAACCTTACATCGCTTCCTTTTGCCACACCCTTTGATGCAGAAACAATACCAGGTCGAGCAAGTGGTGCGCCATGAGCGAGAGCACTTATTGCCGCATCTTTAACAATAATCTCGGGCATGCTTGCCGTCATTACTTCCAACGGATGAATGATTTTTTTCATTGCAGAGTCGTCTTGTTTTTCCTTCCACAACCAAACAGCATCGGCTATTTGCGAGAGAGACAAGTTCTGTTGCTCTACATAATTTCCAGAACGGGTTCTGCGCAATTCAATCAATTCAACTTCCTCTCCAATAAATAGACCCAAATCTCTAGCCATTGTCCTCACATAAGTTCCAGCATCGCAGTCGATTTTTACCACTGCTAAGTTTTCCTTTATGTCTATAAGTTCAAACTGGTGAATTGTTCGCGAACGAACTTGGACTTTCACAGCTGACACAGTAGGCGGCACATTGTAAATGCGCCCTCGCAAGCGTTTCATTATCTCGGCTAGAGTTTCTTCATCAACAGCATTGGAGAATTTGAGTACGGCAATGTACGTCTTTTGATGAGTAAGTAAAGACTTTGTCATTCGCATTGCTTTACCAGCCAATAGAGGAAGTACTCCAGTTGCAAAGGGATCCAATGTCCCACCATGGCCCATTTTATCCAAACCGAGTAAATCTCTCGCCCAAGCTGAAACTTGATGTGAAGTTGGGCCAAACGGCTTGTCAAGCAGAATTACTCCGCCTGCTAACAATTCCTCGACACTTCGCTCACTCGGTGCTTTTCCATGAGCAGGGTCGGTTGTAGCAGACTCATCAAACATCCATTTATCCATCATGAAATCATCTCACATGCGCGTAATATAGCCAAGGTAGCGGCCAGTACACCATCGGCGTCAAGGGTATCGGCTTTGAGGATGTGGGTGTAAGGAGTTGTGTCTTCGGGGTTCAACTGGTATAATTCAGTGAACCGAATATTATCATGCTTGCTACGTTCTTTGGATTCAGCCATCTTTTCAGCCACACTTCCACCTTCTCGCTTGACAACCCTAATTGCTCTCTCTTCATCGGAAACTTCAACCCAAAGACGAACTGTCGACAACTCCAATTTATGGGCCCACCAACCAGCGAGACGGCTCTCAACAATTTCTGGGCCGTCGGATTCTTGCATTTTTGTCTTAAGAATTTCATCAAGCATTCGGTCAACAGACAAATCGGTAAGGCATAACTTACCAAAGTCCTCAAGAGACATTTTTCTATTTTCCGCTTCGTCGCGAAAAACCTGACCACCATTTAGCGAACTCCAGCCAAGTGTTTCTCCTATCCCAGCAACAAGAGTTGAAGTCCCACTCCCCGGATTACCACTAACGGTAAGTTTCACCATCTGTTTTACCTCCAGGAATGACGGCACACACGGCAGCGCAATTTGCTATTTCCAAGACGTTGAACTTCTTCACAGTCGCATTCTGGACAAACTTTCCCCTCTACGGTCCCAGTGGTAGAATCGCCGGAATCTGAATTGCCAAAGGCGCCAAATCCACCGGTGTTGTCTTTTGAAGTATCTGAAACCTTAGCCTTTGAACTTGAATTTTCAGAGTTTGAATTGCCGCTACCTTGGTTGTTTCTCTTTCGAGGACCATTTTTACTTCGACGACGACGGCCTACTGCGCCATCATCATCACTTTTTATCAAGTGAATTAGTGGTTCTTTGATTTTCTCACCAGCAACAATAATGGGATTGCTCTTGTATCTCCACAACTTGATGTGACGGTCAACAGCCCTTCCCATTGGAGCAGAGAGGCAGATGTATGTTGCAACCCATGCGGGGAAGAATAGAAATTTATCATTCAACATATCCCATTTTGGAAGCCATGGGAGACTCACATAGCCTACTCTAAAATTCTCAACAGCGAGGGCAATCCATGAGAAAATAGCGACAATGAAGATGAAAGTAAACATCATGGGTTTCATCCCACCCATCTGAACTTTCATTTGCTCAGGCATCATACTCATTTGCAAAGTTTGGGCCTTTTCCATACGGGCATTATCCCTTGCCGTACGGGCCTCATTCTGCATTTTGCGAACCTGGCCCATTCGGTGGCCGATATGAGCTTGCTCAACCGGATCGATGAAAAAATTGCGAAGAACGGTATTTATCAGCATAGAACATGAACCAATAATCAAAACCGTCACCGTAATAAAAGACTCCTCGGGGAGCCAAGGTGAAAGAAGTGGGTCGGCATAAACTGAAAGAGTTGTTCTGAAGTTAGGATTCATCATCAATACTGTCATCATCAGCATGAAAATTAGAATCATGAACATTTGCCCACCCATAGCGGGGGGCTGGCCGCCAGAACCTGCCGCTTGACTCATATTGCAACCCTAAAGCACCCCGCCTTTGAAGATTGGCTTATGAAAAGCAGTTGATGTGCGTTCATTTGAGCGACGATATAAAGCCGGATGAGGGCCTCCGATAATACAGGCGAGCACCATGAATGAAGGATATAGAGAGAAGCGGATTGTTCCGCAGCCGAGTAAAATATCTGTGACCGATTCCAATGTAATGGGCGACCGTTACTGGTTAAATAGCCAGCCAATGCCAATGAAAGGCCGACCATGCACCTGCGCTGAATCTATGCTCACCGACCAATTATCACGAATGCCGATCAGCCCTGATGCTTGGTGCTGGACCGAGAATGTTGCTGACGTACCAGATTCAATGAATTGGCTGCGTAGCGATGCCGCAGCACACCCTGCATCTGTTGAACCAGAACTTTCTACTTGGGCCCAAACAAATCCGAATGCGTGGCTAATAGTTGATGGAAGAGGAGGGAAAATACCAGATGCAGGTGGGAACTTGGAAGAGATTCTTCGCGGACTTCCTGTATATGTGATAATGATTATTGAAGATGATACAATTAGAAGCACACACCCATTTCCTCCATGGGAATATCCGCTATAATTACACATCAATGCAGGCATTATTGGTAATAATTAGTGTGGCAATCCAAGTTGCCACGGCAATAATAAGAGAGCCGTTCGATAAATCCCTTTGAGAGGGAAAGATGTATTATTCAGGCGAAAGTGAAACCACAAGTTTCGCAAGCGGATGCGAGAGAACCATTTTCAGCACCACAGATTGGGCAATCCTTGCTTCCGTCTGCTTCACTTGATTCGTCGCCACCAGCATCTTCGGCTGGGGCTTCATCGGCGGTGCATCGTCACCACCATCGTCGTCACCAGCATCATCGTCACTAGCATCATCGTCACCAGCATCTTCGGCTGGGGCTTCATCGGCGGATTCACCAGCATCGTCGCCAGTATCTTCGGCTGGGGCTTCATCGGCGGATTCACCAGCATCGGCGCCAGCATCAGCAGCACTTTGATTTTTGAGGCGGTCAATCAAGACTGCCTTTGTACCGCTGACATCAAGACCAGCTTCCTCACAAAGTGCAACTAATTCGGCTTTCTTCAATTTTGAATAATTAACTTCAGCAGCAGCTGATTCTTCAACTGCGGCTGGCGCAGGTAAATCCTCGTCTATTTCATCGCCAAAGGTAGCACCATGGAATTTTTGCATTTCTTGTGCATCAAATTCACCACTGCCCTTGATTTCAAGAGATATTTCAAGACGTTCGCCCTTTCCAATTACTGGAACATGCCATTCAACAACAGTTCCGGCATCAGAAGATTCTGACTTCATATCAACATCTTCCCGCTTTTTGCTATTTGCTCCACGGACAATACAGTCGGAAATTTCAAAGCCAGCTGGCAAAATATCGTGGATGGCTAAGTCTTTAAGTGCAGAGTCGCTTCTGTTTTCAAACATAATAAGGACTTCATATCGGCCCTTTCCGCCTACAGGAATAACTGTCTTTCCAGCACTGAACTTGCGGCGCTTGTGACTAACGCGGATTGCAGGTGCACTTTCTGTTTCTCGAGAGCAAACCGGACCAAACCGTTCTGCACTAAATTCACATTTTGCAGGAGCGGCAACATCCAAATTATCTGGACTTGGGTCTGGTGCTACTAAAGTGTAAGTGATTTCTAAAGACTTACCTGGCGCTAATCCGAGAGGGCCTTTGGTGCCAACAGTTAGTGTCATGGAATGGCCGGGGCCATCGGGGCTCTTACGGAATTCCTCGAGAGATATCCCGTCCTTTACTTCAGCACGATATTGCTCTGTTGAAAGAAGAGTACCATCCATGGTGATTCGCATAGACTCAAGGTTTGGTGCTTCAAATAATCCCGGGATATCATCTGTAAAGCGCATTAGGTTAATGTCACTTGAACCATTATTGCTAATTGAAAGAGTAACTCCAACTTCTTGCTGCCTATAACTACGCAAAACGCCTGTGCTAAACTTCTTTTCTAAGTTTGCTTCAAGTATTGTAAAGGTTTGTTGTTGAACATCAATTGAACCTTCAGTTGAATGGGACACGCGTGGAATAACAGTGTATCCAAGTTCATTAATGAGATTGGGCTTTTCACTTGCCTCAACAAATTTCATATCTGATTCCCACTTTCCATCTGGTAAAATATCGTCTGGGACATCGGCAATGTCAAACAACATCTCCCCGGTGTCTGCCATTCTAACCTGTAGTTTCACCAAGTCAACTGCGAAGGAGGATCTATTTTCAAAGACTGCCTTACACTGCCAATTATCTGGGCGTTCATCTTCATCAACTTGCATAAAAGAGAATCCACGACAGAAGGCATCAACTTCCTTGAAATTGGCTGTTGAGAGAGTTGCATTAGCAGAATATGAAGCCTTTAGCGCACCGGAATCAACTGTCTCAATACCACTAACTAGAATATTTGCATCGACATTCAATACTTTGCTTTGTCCCGAAGCAAGAGATCCTACGTTCCAAGTCAGCATTCCGTCATCCTCCTCTGCTCCATTTGCACTGGCTTCAATTTCTGAAGGTATTTCACGTGTCACAATTACATCATTTAGTGAAACTGCAGAAACATTTTCTACTTCAATTTCAATTAGAATCTTTGTTGCTTCATCAGCCAATGCTACAGACAAACTACGTTCTTGTGAACGAGCTGGATTAGTGTCAATTCGTTCACTTACAACAAGCATGCGAGAATTCTTAACATTATACTTCTGTGTATGAGACTTACCGGCTTCTAATTCAGTAATTGCAATATGATCTCCACCAATGCTCGTTGCATCAGCTGCATTTAGTAATACATCAATATCCCAAAGTCGGTCAGATTCGCTTGGGTTTTCAATTGTCAATACACCTTTCACATTCTGCTTTACGATTGTTCCATCAGCAGACAGAGTAGAGTTTTCAACTTCATTCATCGTTCCAATAATTTTGTCACCTGGAATGTCATCAACAGCAGTTGAAGTGCGGATTTTTGCACCTGCTATTGCTTCACTTGGTTCTGCTACAAGGGCATCACTTGTTGACAATACATCACTTGCAGGGGTGTCTTCGCTCATTTCAGGTGGAGCGGGAGGGGGAAGAAGTGAATCCAAGCCTGACGAAGCAGGTGGTGCCGGAGGCATACCTGGTGGTGCTGGTGGAGCATCCATTGGTGGTGCCGGAGGCATACCTGGTGGTGCTGGTGGAGCATCCATTGGTGGGGCCGGAGGCATACTAGGTGGTGCGAGTAGGGCATCCATTGGTGGTGCCGGAGGCATACCTGGTGGCGCGGGTGGGGCAAGAAGGGAATCAGGAGAAGATCCGGAATCATCTGAAGTTTCAGTAACTTCTTCTGAATCGGCTGAATCTTCATCCTCAGAATCACCATCTTCAGAGGATTCTTCCTCTTCGGACTCAGACTCATCTTCAGAGGATTCTTCCTCTTCGGACTCAGATTCATCTTCGGAGGATTCTTCCACCTCGGACTCAGACTCATCTTCTGAGTCTTCATTCATTGGAGGAGCTGGCGGGGCATCCATAGGTGGTGCCGGAGGCATATCGGGAGGAGCTGGTGGTGCTTCATCCATCATTGGAGGAGCTGGCGGGGCATCCATAGGTGGTGCCGGAGGCATACCTGGTGGTGCTGGTGGTGCTTCATCCATCATTGGAGGAGCTGGCGGGGTATCCATTGGTGGTGCCGGAGGCATACCTGGGGGAGCTGGTGGTGCTCCACCCATCATTGGAGGAGCGGGGGGCATACCTGGGGGGGCTGGTGGCGCTCCACCCATCATTGGTGGTGCCGGAGGCATACCCGGAGGTGCAGGTGGTGCTCCACCCATCATTGGGGGAGCAGGAGGCATACTTGGTGGCGCTGGCGGCATACTTGGTGGTGCTGCCGGCATACCCGGAGGTGCAGGTGGCATTACAGGTGGAGCAGGTGGCATTCCAGGCGGCGGTGGTGGCATTTCGGGGTTTTCTTCACTCATCTATATTCCTCCATCAGTCTATTGACAGTACCCCTACCATTGAAGCCTAGCGTTTAATCATTACCCATACAATATCAGCAATAATTATCGTATTTGTGCCCTAGCACCCATAGATTATTGCTACTACATCCCCCTTGTAGGAGGGTTGAAAGAGGGCAGGCATAACGGCGATTCATGTCACAGGATGGAACCATGCCGCCAGTCTTATTCGTAGTCGGAACTGCCGGCGCAGGAAAGAGTTCTTTGGTAACTGCAATGCAGCGCTGGACGCGCTTCCTTGAAGTTGAAACTCTATGCGTAAATTTGGACCCAGGAGCCGAGCGAGTACACTACGATGCAGAATTTGATGTTCGCGACATGATTTCGCTTTCAGAAGTGATGACGGAATATGATCTTGGCCCAAATGGCGCTCAGATTTTGGCTGCTGATTTAGTCGCAGCACAGGCGCATGATATCGCCGAAGAATTAGAGGGACTATCTGGTGAAATAATGATTGTAGATACACCCGGACAAGTTGAATTATTTGCATTCCGCGAGGCTTCAAGTCACATGATTAATGTTCTTGGCCACGAGAGGTCAGCAATTATCTACTTGTTTGACCCTATGTTGTCTCGAAGTCCGAGTGGATTTGTTTCACAGATGTTATTATCGAGTATTGTTGAATTCCGTCTCGGTCTACCCTGTAAGAATTTTCTATCAAAAGCTGATTTACTCGATGAGGATGAATTGGAAAAAATCCTTGAATGGTCTGAGCGCTTGGAAATTCTTGAATATGCACTATTCGATGAAGCCGGGGGGCAACGAACCGAATTCGCAATTAACCAACTTCGACTGATGCAGCAATTCGCAGTTTCACCAGGGCTTACTCCACTTTCAAGTGAAATGGAGGAAGGGCTTGCAGATGTACTTACCTTTGCTCAAGCCTTATTCGGTGGCATGGCTGATAGCCGTGATGGATTTGCTGCCGATATCGAGGGCGAAAAGAATTGATGGCTTGCAATACCCTACTTCTCACATTCTACTACTCGCCAACAACCACTATCTTTTTCTCAAGATTGGCTGATTATCTCAAGAAAATAGCAACTAGATAGGGCGATGGTTGCAAATCGTAAAAAGCAAATAGTCAATAATCGCCTTCACAGGCATAAGATTGGTGAGGACATGACCAACCTACTTGCAATTGATGATGTAGCCGAAGATTTACAGGATATTTTGCAATGGGCGATTGCCTTTAAAAATGATACAGATATTGCTTTTGATTTCACTCCTCTTGACCGTATGAGCATTGGTTGCATTTTTGAAAAACCAAGCACAAGAACAAGAGTTTCATTTGAAGTTGGCATCAATAAATTGGGAGGACAGGCTTTGGTATTAGTGAAAGGCGACATCCAAATTGGTAAGTCCGAAACCGTTGGAGACACGGCACAAGTTTTATCGCGATTTTTGGATGGACTAACTTACCGATGCTTCGATCACGCAGATGTTGTCGAATTGGCAGAGAAGGCAACTGTTCCGGTGATAAATGCGCTTTCTGATATGCATCATCCGTGTCAAGCAGCGGCTGATTTGATGACTGTTATCGAAAACTCAAATGATTTAAAGGGCGCAAAAATGGCCTATGTTGGCGATGGAAATAACGTACTGCACGACCTCATGCTCGCTTGCGCGATTCTTGGAATGGACTGTACTTGGGCTACACCAAAGGGGTATGAGCCAGACGAGGAGGTAGTTTCAAGAGCGCAGAAATTTGCCGATGAGACTGGTTGCACATTAACTGCAACAACAGACCCCGTTGAAGCTGTTACTGGCGCACACTACATTTACACAGATGTATTCATTTCAATGGGTGAAGAACATCTTACGGATAAGGCTGATGATTTCGCTGGATTCCAAGTGAATCTCGAACTCCTAAAAAATGCTGATGCGAATTGGAAGTTTTTGCATTGCCTCCCTGCTCATCGCGGCGATGAAGTCACCGATGGAGTAATGGATCACGAACAGTCAATTGTATTTGATCAAGCCGAAAATCGGATGTGGGCACAGATGTCATTATTAACTTACTTAGTTGATAGAGCCGGTTGGGAAGCATATGCTGATATGATGGGTTTGTTCTAAATATCCTGAACAATGTTCTTCAAGAAGAACTTCTCAAGTCAATAATACACTGATTGCAAAGCCAAGTAAACCCGCCAACATTGCTAGACGCACTTGCTTCTGTGCCTTTCGGTCTTCACCTTTAGAGATAGGATTATTTAAGGTAACGAGAAGAAGAATTGCAGGTATCTGAATAATCAACAATTCAAGTCCAAATCCACCCCAGCCTAAGTAATATGGCAGGGCGGCAAAGACCATTGCCGCAAGGGCAATGGGGTAGGCAATCATTCTCGCTTTTCCTAGGCCAACTTGCATTGGTAAGGTATTGCGGCCGACATCTCCTTCTATATCCTGACAATCCTTGAGAATCTCTCTGGCCAAATTTGCCAAGGCAGCAGTTGCGGCGGCGGCAAGAACTAGAGGGGAATTGTACAGATCGGAAAGTGCACTGGCGCCGTAAAGAATTACCAAACCGACCATTACTGAAATAGAAATATTACCCTTTAACCCCTGATTTTTAGTTGTAGGCCCAAGTTCATAGGTAATCATCAATATGCATGCAGCGAGCCAAATAGCCATTGAGATTAGTGGGAGTGTTGATGATTGACGGTAAAATAATATACTGCAAAGAAGCATGCTGAAAAATGAAATAAATGTTGCTGCGGCAACAATCTTCTTTGCAGAATTAATTGAAACTTGTCCCGCAGGTAAAGGACGGTCCGGATGATTCACTTTATCGGTTTCAAAATCGACCAGATCATTCAAGATATTTCCTGCAGCCATGAATCCAGTGACTGAGAGCACATTCAAACAAACCATACCCGCATCGATTATTGACCATTGTTGCGGTTGAACAATATAGGCTCCAAGAACTACTGTCGGTAGCGCCATGGCAATATTTTTTGGCCGGACGAGTTTAAGACTGTGTCCAAGTGCCATTAATTGTACTTGGCGAGCCGTCACTCTTTGAGAGTTGGGTTTGAATTGTAGTGATTTGTGCTAACAAGCAGCTAATTGCCAGACACATACTCTTGTGCGTATGCCGTCACCGAAGCGCGAATTATCAAATCCAGATTTTTTAAAACGGACATCTCTTGCGAGAATATTGCCCAACTGGCTCATAGTCGCCCCCCAACGAAATCGATTGTTGATGTGCTCATAAATTTGGGCGGTATTGGCTTCACCTTGTTCATCTAAATATTCATGTACTGCTAATCTCAATCTCTTTGTTCTGCTCATAATCCACCCTCCGATTTTATTTTGCGCGCCTTTTGACTTAGGCGGGCCCAAGTTACGCTACGGGGAATATCTTCTTGTGGAATAGTCTGACCCGGCCAGTGCCAGGCCTGCCAGCAATCATCTCGATGGGATGGGAGACGACCGCTGGCATGACCAAGGCTTGTATGGATACGAAGTGACCAGGTAGGTCGCTCCGTTCGGTTTTCTTGAGTGGCTTGCATTTGCGAAAAAGATACTCCTTCAAGTTCGCAATCCCTAGGGGGCTTCTCTGGTGGGTCTGTGGGGTCCATCAATCCTTACTCTAATGCATGGGTACTTGAATGGAGGTTGATAGAGAGGTAAGTGAAAGTGAAAGTGAAATATTGTTGCAAGGTTGCGTTTACACTTTCAGTTTTTTCTGAAAGTGAATATTTGCCGAGACGATCTCTATTGATGTCAGCGCTGAATTATCTGTCCAATTATTGTACACTCAATAATGTGAATGTGACTGGCAATTCTTCTGCGTCAAGCATAAAGAGTAAATGCCTGTCGCTGGGTACTGACAACCCTGCTCGCGTAGTGTAGCGGTCCATCATGAAGGCCTCTCGAGCCTTCGACTCGGGTTCAAATCCCGGCGCGAGCACCACAATCTATAGATTATTTATTATCTAACTGTCATCGGGAATTCAAGTCTTCAAGTGTCAACTTTGCAAAATATCACAGAAGAGACTGCATCTGAGATGATGCTAAATTTAGTACTCAATAAACAACCAATTTCATGGAGGTTAATGAGAAAAAGAATTATCTTTTTCAGCGCCATTCCCATTCCCATTTGAATCATTCGAAACAACAGTTAATACAAGTAAAATAGGCAGGAATATTACCGCCAATAGCAAGGAAAATACAACAGTCAACGCGGTGACTAGGCCGAAGTCTTGCACCAACGGCATAGGCGACATTAGGAGAACTAGGAATCCACAAACAGTCGTTCCAGCTGAAAGCATCAAGGCAACACCTGTCGTTGAAATAACAACTTGAAGCGCCTCCCACGGTTTGTCCGGATTCAATTGTAATTCGGTCTCAAAGCGGCGCCAAATATGTATTGAATAATCAATTCCAATACCAATTGTTAAGGCAGTAACCATTACTGTCAATACATTCCATTCAAGTCCAAACAGAACCATTGAGCCGACGACCCATAAAGAAGCAACTGCTACGGGAAGAAGAACCAGCATTGCAGGAACTACCTTACGAGTTAGAACTAGCAACACAAAGAAGGAAACAACGAGTGAAATCACCGTCGATTCGACCTGTGAAGTTGTCAAACCCTCAAGTACAATTTGAAGTTTCACCAAATCTCCCCCAAGATGAACAATGGCGTGCTGCGATAGTCCCTCGCGCAAAGTACCTGGTGAATCTGTAGAACCCAATTGTGTTTCAAATGATTCCAATATCGCTGAGGAATCCGCAGAAGTTGCTGCAATGACACGAACCTCCATTCGCATGTGAACTATTTGCTCATTATCTAAGTGAACTACACTGCTAACGCGCTGCGACCATGTCTTTCCACTAAGTGGGTCAGCAACAGAAGAATTTTGTGAGAGATTACTGAATGCACCGGCAAGGTCCATTTCTACTGATGAATCAATTTCAACCAACTCATCATTTCTAATTTCCAAATTGTGATTTTCCCCCCATACTGAATCGCGTAAAACCGCATCCCGTAAGACAACAAAAGGCCCTTCATAAGATGGGTTTCCATCCTCCCACCCAACAACTCCATTGGTGTGCCCGAGACGATCGTCTAATCGATTTAATTGGTCGAGTAATTCAACGTCATCGGCGATAACTTCCTTTCCGTTGACTGGCTCAAAGAGAATATATACTAATTTCCATGAGGCTGCATCATATGAATCGTTGAGTTCACTTCGAACCTGCATAATAGGCATTTCATCATCCAAGAAATCGCTGAGGTCAAATTCGGTTTCAAGGTTTGACGCACCTATTACTGAGGCCCCACAAATTAACACCGCCACGACAATAACTAGCGCTTGTTGACGCCTTTGGAAATTCACTAGTGCTGCTGAAAGACGCGGTAATTGTAGTAATGAAGCATGCCCCGGATCTCGTTCTTTACGATCCAACACCACATGTAGGCACCCGACGACAACAGTTGAACAGAGGAATGCTGAAACCACTCCAAATGCCAAGCCGAAGCCAAAAATACGTATTGGCGGCAGAGGTGAAAAAACATTTGCAAGGAATGCGGCGACAGTTGTAATTACTGCAAATGATAACGCCGCTGCTAGACGGTCTAGCGAAGATAACCAGGCCTGTGCTGGATCCATCCCCTCGCTTCTAAAAGTCTCATAGCGCCGCTGGAGGTGTATTGAATAATCAATTCCTAAGCCCAGTACAAGAGGGGCTATTGCAACTTCAAGAGCGGTGAATTGAACTCCAAATCCAGCCAAAGTTCCGTAAGTCCAAATCAACGCTAATAAGAGCCCTGTCAGGGGAAACAGGACGCCACGTATTGTTTTAAAAGCAAGGGCAAGTATTGCGACGACTACGCCAACAGCAATTAGAATTAATATGGCGAGGTTGTCAAAGGTCCCTTGGTCAATATCATGACTTACTAAGTCAAGGCTGGCAACTGAGTAAGTTAATTCCGTAGAATCAGAATATTTCAGAAACTCCTCGCGTAATAATGCCGATTTTATTTGGCGCTCGTTATCGGGAAGACCCGGATCTACCTCAATCACCCATAGAGTTGAGGAGGCAGATGGGGTAGGGTCAACTGGATAATCATCCAACCAATCGCAAGTTTGCGAAAGGTCAAGGTCTTTATTCAGCATGGTAGAACTAACAAATGAAGCCGCAGAATCTAACTGCCCATCACGGTCTGAGGTGCACGAAATATCATCATCCAAAACTAATTCAAGTAAATCTCCCCAATTATTTACATCCGCCAAGGAAGTATGATTAGCTTCTTCATCAAGCGCTAATTGAATCATTCCTGGTGCAGAAATGTTAGAAATAATAAATCCTTGATTTTTTTGAGCCCATTGATTTATACTTATCAGATGTAGTGACTGCTCCTTAATATTATTAAGTTCCAAAACATTAGAGCCGTCGTCCATTTCAACATGGATGAAAATAGGTCGCGATTCAGAATCAAAATGTTGTGAGATTCTCTCCTCAGCAATTACGGCATCGGAATCTGGCGCAAAATCAGATAACTGAGTGTGAAATTCAGGAAGGTTTGGAAATAGTTGCAAAAGCAGTAACAAGGTGATAATTGCTGAGACGGCGAGTATGGGTTTTGCTGATTTTTTAAACCCGTTAACGAGGCCATCAACTCGCTGCGCGTCCGCACCCATGAACTGCCCCAAACGCCAATAGTTCTTGACAATATAGGCGTGATTATCTGTAAACTATGCATTAACCTATAGTAGAGTGAGATTTGCAAAGGCTTCCTATGCGATTTTGGTCCAATAAATAACCTAGTAATGTCCCGACGTAGAAAAAGGAAATAGAGCAAGGTTCTTGAAGGAGGCGCAGGTGGGCGGCTTGATTGTTATGCCGATTATTGTCCTCCTACGCGAGAAAAACGAGTTGCGACTTCGATTCATTGGAGAGAACCATACCTCTTTGCAAATCTTCCGTCAACGCTTAAATGCACACAAGTCTGTTGATTTTGCAAACTTCATCCCCGGTCACCCACTTCTTGAAGACCCCGAATTTTACATACGTACAACCGGTAAGGCCAATCCTGAAAAGTTGTTGAAGGAACTTTGTGCTGATTTGCAAAGCGAATTCACTAGTCTCGCGGTTTAAGGTGAGTTAATTGTCAATATCTCCTGCGGAGATAGCGGAAGCAATAGGCTTGACCGGCTATGCAGTAAATGGTGCTGGAATCGGCGGAATGCTGAAAACTAGAGTTGCAGATTTTCGTGTTGAAGAGGAAATAAAGAAAATCAGCATGGATCCAAAGGGTCGTTTTACAATCGCCCAAATAACTTTGACTAATTGGGAAACTAATCGCTTCATTAACCGCTTAGCAAAGACACTGAAGATGTCAAGAGATCGTATCTGGTTTGCTGGGACAAAGGATAAGCGCGCTATAACAAAACAATTATTTGTTATTGATTCAAAATTACAGAAGGTGCAAAATGTTGAGATACCTGATGCTGAAATTGAAATCCTCGGCCGAAGCCATCAAAAACTCAATTTCGGCAGCCACAGAGGTAATAAATTTACCATTGTCTTAAGAGGATGTGCAAATGAAGACGGCACCCCTATGTCAGAGGAAGACGCTTTAGCAGAAGTTGAATCGATAAAGGTGCGAATGGATGAATTGATCGGCAAGGGTAGATTTCCAAATTGGATAGGGCCTCAACGATTTGGCGCAAATAGACCAGTTACCGCAGCCGTCGGAAGATGTGTCGTTGAAGGTCGTTGGAAGGACGCTGTTGAAACATACATTGGCATGGAAGGATTAGGCGAAAGTGAAGAAGCGGATAGATTTAGGGAATTCTATAGGAAAGGCGGTAGCCCGCAAGATGCACTAGAGATTTGCCCTAGGCACCTCGGCTATGAGGGAAGTATGTTGAAGAATTTAATCAACCGGCCTGACGACTGGGTTGGGGCATTTAAGGCGCTACCGAGGAATTTGCAGTTAATGACAGTTCATGCAATACAGTCAGAGGCTTTCAACAGATACCTCTACCTACGATTCAAAAATAATCTGCCTCTACGCACCCCCATTATTGGTGATTATGTAGCCCCCTTGGATGAAACTAACTCGCTTGAAATAGACCGAAGTATCGTTGTAAATGAATTGACTTTGCCGCGAGTTTCTCGCAACTGCGAGAAGGGACGCTTGGCGGTTACCGGCTTCTTGCCCGGCGCAAATACTGTCATTGCAGACGGACCAAGCGGCGAATTGGAAAAAGAAATCCTAAAGCAAATGAATTTGCACGATCTTGATTGGCAAGTGGAGAAAATACGACGTCTTACGAGCAAGGGTAATAGAAGGGCATTACTGTCGCATTATTCTGATTTCCTCATTGAAACTGTCCCAAAAGTTGTTGATGAATCTCTCTCAATGCGCTGGCAAGAGGGGCCGCAAGAAGGTGACAGGTGGCATCCAGAGGGTGCTTGCATTAGATTCAGATTCCTTTTGCCGCCTGGCGCATATGCCACTACTTTCATCAGGGAATTTATTCGTGGACCAGTTCACCATCTCTAATGGCAGTGGTCTAATACTAACGCCTTTTTGTTTTTCACTAGTATGGACTCGCCAATCCAACCCACGTTATTATTCACAGCGCTTTGATTTTGGATTTGCTACTGAGGATTAAACCAAGCGAACTGTTTCAAGGTTCTTCGGAGCCCAAGTGCGAACGCGATATTTCTCTCGAAGTGAGCGACCTAATTCATTACATTTCAAATAATCACCATGGTGGCAAATAACATTCTTTGGACGTGGATTCATTTTGCCAACGAAATCAAGCAATTGTCTGCGATCTGAGTGTCCAGAGAATCCATCAATAGTCACCATTTCACAGCCGATTTTCACCATGTGAGTTTGGCCATCTATTTGCATTGGTACTTCGCCAAACCCTTTCTGTAAGCGGCGACCCATGGTTCCTTCTGCTTGATAACCTACGAAGCATAAACTGTTTCTATCTGAACCAGCCCAGTTGCGGAAATATTCCATAATCGGCCCGCCATTCAACATCCCACTGGTTGCAAGTACTATACAAGGAGATGGGTTAGTTACTACTGACTCGCGCATATCCCTTCCTTCCACCTTGCGGAACCATTCACTTGCAAAAGGATTCATTCCGTCATCGGTGAGCAAACTCTTGCGCAGAGCACTTGTCAAGTAATCAGGATGGTTTGCATGAATTGCAGTTGCTTCTTGGATCATCCCATCCAAATACACTGTGCATGGCTCAACTTCGCCACTACGGAATAATTCATCAATAGCAATCATCACTTCTTGGCTTCTTCCGACTGCGAAAACCGGGCACATTACCTTACCGTTTCGAGCGAGGGTACGGCGAATGATATCCTGTAATTCTTGTGTTGCTTCTTCCCGTGTAGGTTGGAAATCTCCAGATGCACCATAAGTTGCTTCCAAAACGAGTGTCTCAATTCGCGGGAAGCGAACACTAGCAGCATCAAACAACCACGATTTCTCAAATTTCGAATCACCAGAATATACGATGTTGTGTACTCCTTCCCCTATATGCAAGTGTACTGCGGAGGAGCCGAGGATGTGCCCAGCATTATGGAAAGTCATTTTTACATCAGGTGCAATATCGGTAGTTTCCCCCCAATTTACATCAACTACGTGCTTCATACACTCCCTAATGTGCTCCATCTCATATGGCGGGTGCTTGCCCTCAGCTGCACTCACTTTCAAATAATCTGTCTGTAATAATAGCATCAAATCACGCGTAGGCGGCGTACAGTAAACAGGGCCATTATAACCATATTTGAACAATACCGGCAACATTCCAGCGTGGTCTAAATGGGCGTGAGTAATCACTACTGCATCAAGTTTTGAAAGTGGTAAGGCCTCAGGAGCGTCAAAAAATGGCATCGGGTTGGCATCAGAAGCAATATTGACGCCAACATCAATCATTACTCGCGATTCATTTGTTGTTAGGTAGTGACAAGCCCTACCGACTTCGCGATACGAACCAAGGGCAGTGTTTCTCACCCAAGTTGAACCCTTTCTTTTTGGACGATAAATATTGAGGCCAAACTCTCGCATCAATTTCTTTCTAACTTCTGATTGCGCACACCTATAGCCCAATATGTCATGAACTGTTTTTGATTCCAAGGGAGGAGTTCTTTCTAATTTCACTAGCCAACCAATCTTATCCCTCAATTCCTTCAATGTTGCACCGCGCTTACCTACTGCGAGACCTGGATCTTTACAATGGATAATGACAGTGCTAAGTGCCCCATCAAACCAGATATCAGTTATTTCTGCTTCCTTTGGAATTATTTGATGAATTGCATCGTGAGAATCATCTTCATCCAACATTATTGATGAATGGGGGCGGACGACTACTCGGCGTTTTATCGCCTTGGCAATCTTTCCAACTAGGCCACTACCGCCACCAAATTCTTGCGGAGTTGGAGTAATTAATGCGATACTTGCGGCTTCAAGCCCCACTTCATATTCTAGTTCCTTTGGGATGTGCTTTGCAATCTCGTCCTTTACTTGTTTGAAACTAAGTCTCATGTATTTTCACTTTCCTTTACACGCTCCCCTATAGACTTCGCAGCAAGCCCGTAGGCCATCTGCCCATAGTGGGCGTGAGATTGAAAATGCCTTACTTGATTGAAACGAGTAACTTTTCAAGTTCAGCATCGGTGAGTAATTGGAATCCTTCCGCTGCGGTAATTACTGCTAAGTCCATACCATTGCCGCTTGCAGCATCTCGCTGACCTGAGGCGGTTAAGCAGCGGGCTGCAAGTGATAATGCTTCTTTTCTGTTCATGTTCTTTCGAAATCCATCTTCCAAAACACCATACATATAGGGGGAACCAGAACCTGTTGCGCAATATTCGTCAGGAATTGAACCACCTGCAGAATCAATAGAATATACGCTTGGCCCACTTTCATCGCATCCGACGATTAATAGTTGGACCCAGTAAGGTCTGCCGCCAAGAATATTAGCGGTGAGAGTTGCAGCGGCTTCAACAGTCATTTGTTGTCCACGCTTTAACTCAAAAAGGGTTGTCTCTGCGGCAAGGGTACGGGATAGACTTTGGGCGTGACCAACCAAACCAGCAGTTGTTAGAGCAAGGTTGTGACCAATCTGGAATAATTTTTGCACGCTCTTATTTGCGACGAAATGCCCCATAGTTGCTCGATGATCAGCACCAACAACGGCACCGCCATCAAAGCATATTCCAAGAGTACTTGTTCCAGTTTTAACCGCTTCTGAGTGTATATCCATCATTAATTTCACCTCTTGAAACCCACAAATCATGGGCTTCTCATATGCTCGGTGCAGACGGAAGCCCTTGAGGGTTGAGGTCGCCTATCGCCTGTCCCTTATGAATCCGACGACTTTTATTGCAACGCTAAAAAGGAAAAAGTAGATGAAAAATACAATTCGTATTTCAACTCAGTAGGGTAAATGAACACCCGAGAAGTCAATTCAGCCCGCAGGTTCTTCAATAGCAAGGACGAGGGGCAGTTATGGCGAGGCGGAAGAAGGATGTGAATGACCCTAAACAATCCTCGCTTGACGCATTCGCTAATATTGTCCGACAAAGATCTGGCATTGACAAAGGTAAAGCAAATAGGGGCGAGCAAGATGCAATGCCGGCAAGTGAAAATATCTCACAAGCAAATTCTCCATCCTCAATAAATACTAAGCCAACTCAAACTCTTGACGCATATACAAATGATGGAGAGAGGGGATCGGCGCCGAACCAATCAACCCCAGGTCAGCCAGACCTTCCTTTGCCAAGTGAAACACCAGCGGCTGACGCCTCAAAAACTGCCGGCGAAACTCCCGCTAATGACCGAAATCATGCACCACAACCACGGGCATCCGCCACACCTTCGCAAGTCCAACCCCCTGCGAGTGGAGTACGCCCTCCTCGAACCTTTCAAATGCCGAGTTCAGGCCCAATTGCGCTGCAAACTCCAACAACGGACATTATGTATCATGATTTAGGTAAGATGTACCCCGAAGCACCAATCCCAGAGAATAAGAAGGGAATGGTTCTACATCGCGCCTTATTGCAAGATTTAACCGGTGTGTCTGATCTATTAAATTGGGTTGCTGATGGAGAGGGGGTAATCGTAGAATTGAAGCGCATAATGGCACGTGAGGTTGAATTCCAAACAGTACTCATGCGTTTATCCACATTTATTGAGGACGACATCGGTGGACAAATAATTCAACTGACTGATTCACGGCTACTACTTCTCCCACCTGGGTGCAAAGGTGTTAGTGGTATAGAAATGGAAGCATTCGCAGCCAATTTATAAAATAGGTGTTCATATGCAGATTGATATGCAAATGCCATGTCCAATATGCTCTATAGAAGGGTACCTTAAGATGTATTCACAGGTTAATGAAATTCCATATTTTGGTGAGCATACACAAGTGACTTTACTTTGTGATAAATGCGGATGGAGGCAAACAGATTTCATTCCCGCAGATGGAAAGAAACCAGGGGCATGCTCTCTTGTTATTTCTCATCCGGACCATCTAAGTGTGAGGATTGTGCGTTCATCCTCGTGTACCATTTCCATTCCGGAATTGGACCTAGAAGTTAGCCCCGGGAATGATGGGGCGGGATATGTAAGTAATGTGGAAGGAATTATTCAGCGCTTTGAAGAGGTTGTATTGATGCTTCAGCGCGACATGATTCTTGAAAAAGCAGCAGACGATGGTGATGAATTAAGCGATTCATTGGCGACTTGTGAGCGCTTAATCAGTACTTTTGCCAATATGCGTACTGAAAAAATAACCAATCCAATAACAATTGAGTTGCTCGACCCACGGGGACATAGCCAAATTCTTCACCCCGATACAATGCAACGTGAATTGACTGAAGAAGAGATGAGAGATTTGCCCGTGGGTCCAGACCCGACTATCCTTTCACCAGACGATGTATAGGAATACAAAAAATAATTTTACAAGGCATCAGGTGCTAAGAAATCATTGACCAAATGTGCGGTTTGGTCGCGCATTTCTTGTAAGTTACTTAGCCAATCAGTAGCCCTTTCAATGCAGAGTTGCTTCATTTCTCCTGCGAGAATACTTCCACTACGATATCCGGAATTTATTTCACCCAAATAGGAATCATCCTCTTCAAAGAAATACATCATATATTGGTATGCAACATCAATATCAGGATTGCCACCAAGACGGCGATGCTCTTCTACTGTCGCCTGGCCACCAGAGAATGAACGCTTGATCTTCTTCTCAACTGCTGAAATCTCATCGCCAAGGAAGATTGTGGTTTTCGGTTTAGATGAGGACATTTTGTCTCCAGTCATGCCAACTGCAAAACGGTGATATGTACTTGAAGGAGCGAGTAATCCTTGACCTCCCATTTCTCTCTCAAGTGCAAGTAGGACCATCCTTACTTTACCCCTGTCTCCCAATGTTGCACCGGGAAGGTGAACTGTACCATGCTTTGGATTTGAAATAATATCCGAATATCCAAGGGCTGAAACTGCATTGACAATCTTTGCAAATACCTCTTTTTGCCTATCTCGGTCTACCCGGCCATTAGGAAGTTGTCCGAGGGCGGCTGCATTTTCTTCTTGCATGGACAATCCTATGAGTAGGCCGCCATTTTTTGCAGAATTAACATTAAACCAATTTGTTTTTGCCGCCAGTCCGCGAGTTAGGCGGAGATGAGGGTCTTGGTCAACCCCCACTGGAACCACTATTGGACGCAGCCCGCCAAATTCATCGAGTTGTGGATGGAGAATATCACCTGCCTGGACGAGGGGTGCTTGAACATGAGCAAGGTTAGTGCTACCGTCAAAACCGTAAATAGCCTCAAATTCAGAAATATTTGTTCTTTTTCCAAGTTGAAATCCCATTCGCTGAACTATACTTCTTGTGGATTGAAAATAGACATTGGTTTTTTCCGGATCTAAGCCTAAGGCAGCATAGTATGAAACATATTCAGAAAGGGCAACTTCTCTGCCCTTGGCAAGAGATACCCCACGGGTTGCGCTTGATTCTAAATCGGCTACAGCGATTGTCACATCGCCGCCCAATTCTTGAAACCACTTCACTTGGTCAATGACCATTGAATGCCCAAGGTGCATGTTTCCTGACGGCATTAATCCAGTCAATACTCCAAAAGAATTACCATTCCTCTTGGCATCTAGGACCAAATCCAAATCACGATGAGCAAAAATCACATCACGTCGGTGCAGCCTTGAGGGGTTAGGGACATCTACATCTTGCATGGATTGTAAGCCAAATTGATCGATTATTCGCGAATAATCTGTGGATTGGGAACTACCCCACGGGTCGATACTTAACTCGTCAACCATGCTCTTACCAATTGTTGGCGGTAGGGCAAGGGGCATGAAGGCTTCGCTATTATCAAGTAGAATTGCTTGAGTTGCGACTTGATGGCGAAGGTTTGGGCATTGGGCTGTGGCCTAGTTGGCGAATTTGTGATTCGTAAATTGCTAGCGGCGGGGCATGAAGTTGGAATTGTTGACCTTTCCATCCCTTCTGAACTAATTTCTCATCAAGGCACCGATTCTCGAATCGGAGATGTAATTGAAATTCTGGATGAAATCATTGAGGAACAGAACCATAATACTGGCATAGATAGTAATTGTAGCAATAGAGAGGTTTCACTATTCCTTAATTTGCTCCCAGGAGGGATTGGTTCTAAGGTTCGTCACATCTTGCTCAAGCAAGGAAATACGGTTATTGATTTGGCATTTACAGAACAAGACCCCTCTATAGAAAGAGATACTGCAGTCGCCAATGGTGGAAGACTAATTTGGGACATTGGTATTGCTCCAGGATTTTCAAATTTGCTTCTTGCCCATGCACAACGTCAATTCGGCCATTTGGCAAAGGGTACAGTAAAGGTCGGAGGAAATCCTCAAAGTCCAGATGGTGAATGGAGTTATATGGCTCCTTTTTCACCTGCTGATGTAATAGCAGAATATACTAGACCTGCGAGAATAATTAGAGGAGGGAAGGTTACTGAAGTACCAGCAATTTCTGACAAACATCGGATTCAAGTTGGTGGAAAAGGTGAGATGGAGGCCTTCTTAACCGATGGGCTGCGCAGCCTACTAACAACAATCAATGCAAATGAATTGCTAGAATACACCGTCCGTTGGCCAGGACACATTGACCGCTTTGTTTCTTTGCGAGATTCGGGTGGACTTGATGAAGATAAATTATTGCAAGAGTGGAAAATGAAGGCAGAAATACCCGAATTCACTTGGATGGAAGTGATTGCCACCTCACTTGGTGGCGATACTTTGCGCTGGACAATTGAGGATGAAGGCGGAGATGATGGTAGTTCTATGGCTCGTGCAACTGGGCTAGTCACAACTTGTTGTGCATTGATGTTTATTGAAAAGCCTACCTTATTGCCACCTGGAGTTCACCCCCCTGAGGCCTTACCGGCCAATGAGGCAAGAACGATAATGGAGTACCTAAAACAAAATGGCGTACACATTACTGGACCTGCGATTCAATAAGTTCTATTCAACTTTCATTCCTAGGCATAATGAATTACAGTCATATTATCGCGAACGTGGTATTGTGATGCCTAGTTACTCCTCGGAGGAATCGCCCATTAGTGAATTAGGCTCTTGACTTTGAGTTTGTTGCTTGAGTTTATCCTTCTTTATCAGCCCATAAGACGCAACAATACTACCTACAAATACCACCACGCCTACAACTGGCAACCAAGATAATCCATCCTCAACGGCACGCGGTGTAATTAACCAAGTAAATCGAAGTTCCGACTCACTAAACCTTCCTGACCATTTAAACAGATCTTCAGTAGCGTGACCTGCGATACTTACTGCAAATGAGGCATTGTTAAAAGTGTCCATTGAAGCGAGAATGTCATAACCGTCAGGGCTTGAATCAGTCTGTATTTCAACCCCTTGATTTGGCATTACAGTTAGGAAAAGGAAACCTCCTTCTTGCCTCCAACCCTCTTGCAAAGTATGCTCATCAACCTCGAGATGAGATAAATTCTCATTCCCCCTAACTACAGAAGTAACTGCACTTCCATTGAGGTCGATTTTCCAGGTGAGAGGAAGGTCCCAAACGCGTAAGTCCTGAGCTTGGCAATTATACGGCCTCAGGAAAGAAAAGGCGATTCCATGGTCAGCAGATTCGATTGAATCGTTGTGCGCAAACTCATAACACCTCTGAGAAGCCCAATAGGACCAAGCCTCACCCCAAGTAGTGAACCATGCGTCGGAGTTTACAAGCCAATCTTCAACATCTCTGTCATGGCGAACTGTTGCTTCACCGGCTCTACCAATCCAATACATGTTCACTAGGCCACCATTTGCTGCTTCTTCCTTTAGTGAATCCAAATCGGCAACAACTGCCTCCAAACTACCACCTCTCCGACCCAAGTTATACCAGTCTTCAGCCCACTCAGGCTCATCATCACCATTGTGCCAAGCAGTGTTATCTAGACCAGTATTGTCGCCATGAACAGAAAAACCGAGATCCGAGAGTACTTCGTGACTAGCATAATTCAATCCATCCGGAGTATATAGCGAAATGGGATTTTCTGCCCAGCGGGATGCCGAAGTTCGATTGATTAGGTAATTGCGGCAGGCAGTTGCCACATCACCTGAATTTGCCTGCCAAGACAAGGTCGGAAAACCATAGCAGCCAAATTCATCCCCGCGATTTAGCCTTTCCTCACCGACAAAATTAGTCAGCCAGCCATCTTCTTCCCACGTGGAAATTGCTGCTGAACCAACAGTAGAATATAATGGAGTAAGAACTAGAATGGACAGAATCACAAGAATGTAGGAACTAGTGCTTCTCTGAAAATAGGCTGTAGCACGATGCTGCAGATATTTTTTTGAACTCGGATTTGAACCCACTACAGCCTCTCCTTGAGCAAGCCAAGAAGCACCCCCTCAAGTGGCCTTCGCCTGAAAAGACAGGCGAATGGGTCAAGAGGACATCGCCTCTCGGATAGCATGGTGGAGTCTTTTGGAGAGTGAATTAGCGGCTGCATGGGAGTTGGTTTCCAAGCGCGTTTGCCTGAAAGGAACGGGACGTAAAATCAAAATTCCGTTACTATACAATTTACTGCGTCTGACTGCTGGACCTATTATGCGAAACCTCAATACTCGCTGGAACGGAGTTGACAACATTCCACGTCATCAGCCATCAATCTTTGCTGCAAACCACCTTTCACACGTTGACCCATTATTCATTATTACTGGCTCTCGGCGGAAAATATTCTATCTCACAAAGGATGACCACTTCAAGCGCAAGCATACTGCATGGTTCATGAAGGCAACTGGTCAAATTGAAACTGCTAGAACAAATGGTGGATATGATGCACTTTCAGCTGCAGTAGACATATTAGATTCGGGGCATTGCTTAGGTATTTTCCCAGAGGGGACAAGGTCAAAGAATACTGAACCACCCTTCTTACTGCGCGGAAAAACCGGAGTGGCAAGAATTGCCGCTGCTTCGCCAAATGCACCAGTAGTGCCGATTGCCCATATTGGAACTCGCGAATTTATGAAACCAAAAGTCAACAAAATCCCTCGCCCTTGGCGTAAAGTTATATTCAACTATGGTGTTGGAATTACTTGGCTAGAGTGGCTGGGGGATTCGCAAGGAGGCAATTGCTCACCTCATTCTATAGAGGAAATGAATAAATTGGAGGACCACTTATTGCGCTCTGAAATTAGTGATTTATATCGTAAATTCACCGATCAATTAATGCAGACTATCAAAGAATTGGGCGCACCATAATATCCAATCTTGAAAGATGTATTTGCCTGCTTATCAAGCGAATTATGATATGCTGTCGTCAATGGAGCATTGTAGGGGAGACAATGCAAACCTACCTTGACCTAATCCAGCGGATACTTGACGAAGGTCAAGAAAAGGGCGACCGGACGGGCACTGGGACGATTTCAGTATTCGGCCATCAGATGCGCTTTGACTTGTCAAAGGGCTTCCCAATGGTGACTACGAAAAAACTACACCTAAAGTCAATCATTCATGAATTATTGTGGTTTTTGAAAGGCGAAACTAATATCGAATATCTTAAGGAAAATGGAGTTCGTATTTGGAATGCATGGGCAGATGAAAATGGGGATTTAGGCCCCGTGTACGGTAAGCAATGGCGGAAGTGGGAAAGTGTGGATGGAGACATTATTGATCAAATTCAGCAGGCCATTGAACTCATAAAAACCGACCCAGGTAGTCGCAGAATTATCGTCAGTGCTTGGAATGTAGGAGAGTTAAGCAAAATGGCACTTATGCCCTGCCATGCCTTTTTCCAGTTCTATGTAAATCAAGGAAAACTATCATGTCAATTATATCAGAGAAGTGCCGATGTATTTCTCGGTGTGCCGTTTAATATTGCTTCATACGCCCTGTTGACTCATATGATTGCCCAAATTTGCAATATCGAAGTTGGTGATTTTGTACATACAATTGGGGACGCCCACCTTTACAAGAACCATCTTGATCAAGCTAATCTTCAGGTTAGCCGAGAACCACTACCGCTTCCAAAACTCATCCTCAATAATAAAATAACTGAAATTGACTCATTTTCATTTGATGACTTTGAGGTGATTGACTACCAACATCATGAGCACATCAAGGCTCCCATTTCAGTATAATCCTCTATAGAACATGATATGATGAAAGAAACTGCGGCTTGAGAATATGAAAAAAAATGACAATGTGAGTGAGGATTTAGATAATTGATGCGCAAGAAATTACATTTAATGGAGGAGGAAAAATGAGGATTGTGTTACTGGCTGCAATGGACAAAAAACGTGCAATTGGAATATCTGGAGAATTGCCTTGGCATTTATCTACCGACCTTCAGAGATTCAAGGAGCGTACATTGGGCCGACCAATTGTAATGGGCAGGGCAACATTTGAGAGCATAGGCAGACCTTTGCCTGGACGAACGAATATCGTGCTCACGCGTAATACTGAATGGGAGGCTGATGGTGTTTCTGTAGTTCATGATACCGAATCAGCACTTGAAATTGCTTGGAAAGAGAGTGCTGAGGAACTTTGTGTTATTGGCGGCGGGCAGGTTTATGCGCTATTCCTAGGAAAGGCCGATGTGCTTGAATTGACCTTTGTGGAGGTTGAGGTGGCCGGCGCGGATACTTGGTTTCCCGACTGGGCAGTACTTGGCGAATGGCATGAAGTTAATCGAAGTGAACATATTGCCGGAGAAAAAGATGACCATGACTTCACAACCGTGACTCTAATCCGCCCTTAGGGTTCAGGCGCCAATATGTTAGGAATCACCAAATGGGCGAGGAATGATCTTTGAAAGCGATACTTGAGGGTATCAATTGCCATCATATTCAGTAACTCTTACACCGAGCCTGCCGGTTATTGCTTTTCGCGTCATTACTTTGTCCAATTTTTTGTGGAAAGCCTTTTCTAAATCTATTTCCATTGCCAGTGCATTTCCAAGAGTCAAGATAAAAACATCGGCTAATTCTTCCTCTAAATCAGCTTGCGGCTTGCCCTTTGTTACTGCTGCTGCTAATTCACCCAGTTCTTCGATCATCAAAGTCAAGCGATAACCCATATCGTGGCCGTTATTATCAGCGAATTTATGCTTGTCATGGAATCTTGCGACACGACCCATCATCGTAGTGAATGTGCCATCACACAGTAAATCTGCAACACCTGACTCATCAACAGCAAGGACTTTTCGCCCAGACTCGGAAGCCAGCCAAGAATCAACATCAACAGGACGGCTATTATCTTGTGAAATGTCTTCAGTCATATTGACACCGAGATGGTGTAGGTTGATGGGGTTTTCCTAAAGCAAGATGGCAATGCGTGCCAAGTAATATGCTGATACAATCTGAATTAGCAGAATTACTCCATAAGACGTTCAATGAGGTCGGCCTTCTTCCCAGATACTGGTTTTCCGGCTGCTTTTAGCAGTTCTTTGAGTTCTGCAACTTTCATTGAAGTGTAAGCGGCATCAGCAGGTGCTTCTTCAGCAGGTGCTTCTTCAGCGGGTGCTTCTTCAGCGGGTGCTTCTTCAGCGGGTGCTTCTTCAGTGGATGCTTCTTCAGCGGGTGCTTCTTCAGCATCTTCGGAATCTTCATCCTCTTCGGCGGCGGCAATTGCTGCAGCCTTACGGGCAGCTATTTCAGCTGCTGAACGCTCCTCATCAGAGTGAATTTCGTCAAGAGTTGGACCACCGATCATGTCAACTCCAGATTGTAGAAGTTGGCTCTTTCGAATTACTGCGGATTTTATTGGATAAATTGACTTTGCAGCCTCATGGATTGCCTTCTCAAGGTCAGTTCCCATCATCGCCTTTTGCATAGCAGCGAAATTGGATTTTGCACCAAAACCGATGATTACTTCGCGAACAGCGGAACGAATCGCTTCCTTTATGCTTGTTTTAACACGGCGGTCGGTAATGATAAGTGGCTTCAAACGAAGCAAGTAGCCATCGGAAGTAATGACATCAACTACATCATCAACCTTCCCGCGGAATCGGCGAACTTGACGGCGTGTGTGGTCATTTTGGTGGTGGTGTCCGATAAACTCGGTAAGAGCATCTGAATTAACTACATCATTTACACGGAATCTGACAATAACGTGCATCTTGGTGAAATCTCCGTCAAACTCCTGTTGAGTTAATTCGTAAATTCGACCAATAACTTGCTTATCTGTCTCACTGATTGTCTCTCCGATAGCCTTGTAATTCCAAGGATGTCGAGGAGCCCGAATGGTATACCATCGCTTTGTCTTCCACTTGTCTTTTTGCCTTCGAGATGCTGCTCTTGCTTTTGCTGTTTGTCGACTTGCCATAATATATCCCTCGGGTATCAGTTGCGGGGGCTACCCCACTTGCAAACCGGCGTCAAACCTCTTGTATTTAATGAGGGAGGTATAAGGGAAATAAAGTAATGGTGCATGGAGGATAGAAATAGCACAAAAAAACACATGCTGGAAAGAAAAAGGAGGATTTGGCCTTACACTCACTACCGAAGTACTCAAGGGGAGGAAATAGGCGGCGAAAATTGGTGGAGATATGCCCTTACACAACATCCGGTGGAGAACAGTCACCTCAGGTGTGGATGAAGAACTGGTATTCGCCAATGCACTTGAATGGTTGTGTGGCTCTGGGGAATTAGTGGAAATAGAGCACACGAAATCCTACCATGGAAGTGATCTTCACATCGTTTCAGCAAATTTGGAAAAAAGGGCAATGGCTCGAACCGCAGTAGCACGGCTTGGATCAGAGACTCTGCAAGATATCATCGATGGACTTGGACGCCATATAGATGAGGAAACTAAAACCATTCACATTCGATTGCGACTGGGTGATTTGCTTAGCGGGAAAGTTGTCCTTGGTGAACCCGGCGAATATCGTTGTTTGAAGGGACAAATAAAACTCCAAGTGTATCCAGGTGATGACATTTATTCAGTTGCTGAAAAATTACTTACTACTGCCAAAGCGAGAGCAGAGAGACAAGGATGGCCTGAGCCTCCCGTTTCTGCTGGTGAAGAAGAGTGAACTTGGGGCTCTCGTTAGGCAATTCTGACACAAGATATTGCTTGAAGGATAATAACGGCATAGTCCTTTTTCATTTGCACAATCGTGTATTCTTGTTCATTGGTTGTGATAGCCGAAAAGTCGAGTTACTTGAGAAGCCTTCATATTCAAATCCCTACACGCAGGAATCATGACCCATGTTGTAGTATCCGGTTGTGTTGATCACAAATATCAAGAATGCGTTGCAGTTTGCCCTGTCGAAGCATTCCGAGAAGCCGACACATACCTCGTCATTGACCCCGACGAATGTATTGACTGCGGCGCATGTATTCCAGAATGTCCAGTAGATGCTATCTTCGTAGACACCGATGTGCCACCCCATGAAGAAGAATGGATTGAGAGAAACGAAACCGAGGCTGCTAACCTAAAGATTGCAGAAGGCGACTCACCTGTTCTCGCCGACGATTAGAATTCATTGATTGTGTTCTCATCACTAAGAGGAATAATATTCTCTATTTTGCCATTTTCATGAGTGGGCGCTTCACTTTTTGCCCATTCGACTAAGGTTATTGTGTAATAAATAGTTAATTTGACAATCAAGAAAGTGCCATATTATTAGAACTCTTGATGGAGGCAGAGTAATACACATAAGCCTAAACGGCGGGTTATGCGAGCAGTTACCCTGCTAATCACCTCCCTCTTTCTCTTGACAACCTTGTCCGGATGTTTTGGTGGAGATGAGCCTCCCCAAAAGGAACCTGAGGATGAGTGGTTACCTGAAGGAGTATTCATCACAGGGCCCGACGGTAACAGTACAGAAGGTATTCCTTTGGAATTGAATTTTACCTTTACTGACACCGGTGTTGATGGACCTGAACCGAGCATAGGCATTACCTCAAGCGGATGCATGTTTTTTGTCGCCATGGCTAAGGTGATGCGTTCTTGTGATGCTGGTGAATCTTGGGAGGATGTTGCAAATTATGCCTCAGCCCCAACTACCAGCGACCCATATCTTTGGGTTGACCCAGTAACAGACCGAATTTTTAATATTCAAATGGTTGGACTTGCAACTACTTGGATTGGTTGGAGCGATGATGACGGAGACAACTGGCTTGGAAACCCTCATGACTCTGGACCAATCCCTCTTAACGACCACATTAAGTTAGCATCGGGACCTTGGACTGACTCGGGATATGGGGTTATTGGGCAAGGAAATCCAACATACTCTGAAGCGGTATATTTCTGCTACAACAAATTGGCAGGTATTTTCTGCTATACGAGTTTTGACGGTGGACAATCCTTTGAAGTTGGCGGACAGGTATATGGATTGGCAACAACAAACGGAGGCCTTCACGGCGCAATTACCACTGCACCCGATGGAACAGTTTACCTTCCACCTCGGGTATCAACTCCCACAGTATTAGTTTCAAAGGATAGCGGACTTACATGGGACACAAAAACTATGGGAACCGATGCTGGCACCCCAGACCCAAGAAAGAATACCGAAGTTGGGACTGATTCAGAATCCAATGCTTATCATATTTGGACAGGGGCTGACTTTGGCGTATATCTGTCACGTAGCACCGACTCCGGTGAAACTTGGGAGCAGGAAAGCATTCGCCTAAGTCCTAATGAAATTATTTCCACGACCTTCCCTCAGATAGATGCTGGAGATCCAGGCCGTATTGCAGTCACCTATCTAGGCAGTGAGAATTCCAGTGTATTGGGAGAAACAGATCTTGATGGCAATCCGTGGAATGGCAATGGACACCTTGCACCAGCAAATGTACGTTATTACTTATATGTGACATTCAGCCTCAATGCCTTGGATGAAAATCCTGTTTTCCACACCAAGAGAATCTCACAAGACCCAGTGCAAATCGGTGCTATCTGCTTGAATAGTGGAGATTGTCGAGACATAGGTGGGTCGAATAGAAATTTGCTTGATTTCAATGACCTTACAATTGATTTACAGGGACGAGTTTACATCGCTTTTGCTGATGGCTGTACCGGTGAATGTGCTACTAAAGAAAATCCCCAACCTGAGGATTCCAGAAGTAGGAGAGGGTCTGTATATTACCTAAGTAGTGGGCCAAGCCTGTATGAGGAAATAGAAACTCTTGCTCCATTAACAAGCCAACTGCCTAAGCAAGTCATTTCACCAAACCGAGATAATTCACAACACATAGCAATTGTATCTTATTCAACAGGGTTAGAAGCATTGGTATCCACTGATGAGGATAGAGACTGAAACTTGGTGGAATTAATGACTGCACCTGATTCTGAAAATAATAACGAAAATACACATAGGGTGCCCCTTAAACAACGGGCTGGCGGTGCAATTTTCATTCTACTTTCATTGTTTATGGGTTATATTACGTGGCTCCTCAACTTCGAAATCGGATTCGCCACAACTGATGACAGATATCTTTCCATTCCATTTTTTGCTCTGACAATTACATATTTCTGCGGTGGTTTCAACATCCTTTTCGGAAAAGAGAGTAAATGGAGACTTGCGATTTTCGTTGTCAACATTATCTTGCTAATATTATTAACATCCTTTTTCCTATTAGTTCTAGTGGGTTACTTCACTAATCCATGTTATGTCGATCCGATGGTTTGTGATGATGAACTAACTGATACTCCTATGTACCTGAAGATGTTTGGATTTTTGGATGCTATATTGGCATTATTCACCTATACATCATGGCGCCTTCGACAACCTACTATGCCTATTGAAATTGAACAATAAACTCTTCTTACCAATTGATAAGTGGATGAAAAGTAAGTACACAAAATGGTGCAGAAGTACGAGTTGCTGAGTATTAGTTGCCGCGCTGGTCCATCCTGACTTCAAGAGTGTCAATCTCAAGACCTGGCATTGGAGTCGCCATCATTGCAGATGCTTCGGTTATCTTTGACGGGTCTTCAAAGTGTGCGGTCGCCATGACAATTGCCTCTGCGGTTGTTGTTGGGTCTTCAGACTTGAAAATGCCTGAACCAACAAAAATCCCATCCATTCCTGTTTGCATCATTAGTGCTGCATCAGCAGGAGTTGCAATTCCGCCTGCAGAAAAGGTAACTACTGGGAGCCGCCCCATTTTGCGAACATCTTCAAGAACATCTCGAACTCCATCAGAGAGGGTATTTAAATCGCCAAAAGGCGTACTAATCAATTCATAGTCAATCAATGGCGACATTGACTCTAAGCGCATAAATCCATCAGTCACATCTTCAACTGCTCCTTCAAATTCTAAATCACTGGCCTGCTGCAACCATTCAATTTCACCTGCAACAAGACGAGCGTGTTGTATAGCACTAACGACATTTCCAGTGCCTGCTTCACCCTTCGTGCGCATCATTGCTGCACCCTCAAAAATACGTCGTGCCGCTTCGCCAAGATTAGTGCATCCGCAAACGAAGGGAATAGTGAAGTCACTTTTGTTAATGTGGTAAAAAGGGTCGGCGGGAGTCAATACCTCACTCTCATCAACCATATCAACGCCCATGGATTCCAATATTCGGGCCTCTTCCGTATGCCCAATTCTTGCTTTCGCCATAACCGGAATTGAGGTGCAGTCAATAATTCCCTGTATTAAATCAGGATGAGACATGCGAGCGACACCACCGTCTGCTCTAATATCCGAAGGAACTCTCTCCAAGGCCATAACTGATACAGCACCTGCATCTTCGGCCACGGCAGCCTGCTCTGGGGTGACGACATCCATGATGACGCCTCCTTGTTGCATACGGGCAAAGCCCCGCTTTAGTAAATCAGTTCCGTGGCGTAACTTGCTCATATCCAGTGGGTCAGCCATGATTCTCAAACCCACCCACTAGCATCCACCACATAAACCCAGCCGATTACGCTTCCCCAATGCGGCTAGCCAAAGGCAGAAGAAACTAATTGGCGATCTCATATTGCCAAGTTCTTTTCAACTAAGAAAATTAACGATATTATTGCATGGTGACTACTGTCAACGACAGAAAATTGCGATTGCACCCTTAGAATATCGGCAACCGGTATAAATGCCGGAGGTAGAATTATTCTCAAGGTTAGAGTAAACCCATTTCAAGAACTTCAACACTTCCAATGCCGCCCACAGAGTTTATCTGTGTTTCAAAAGCATCAACAAGACCTTCACCGTCATTCATGACAACGTGAAGTTGAATGAATTTTAATCCGAAAGCAAGAGGCTTTAGTTCAATATTTTGAACATTGTAAACATCATTTGCTAGACCGTTAAGTCCTACGAGAATGGCCTCATAATTGATTTCGTCTTCCGAATCAGCCGCCATTATTTTGTATGTAATTGCTACTTCGCCCACATCACTCACCTCAGGGTCCTTGAAAACCACAATCTTGGCAAACATAGAGGGCGGCTTGGTTGCGACATAATGGACTTCGGCCAATAGACGTACCACAATTTGGGCATGGGAAAGATGTGCTCCCTTTTTCTACAAGTGGGACACCACTGGCGCTACAAACTTCTGCTCTCTCCGACATAACTACACTTCCGTGACTGTTTCCGCCAATGACTACCCCCTTTCAAGGTTGCTCAAGGCAAAGACGCCGATAGGCACTACAGTGTTGCAATTATTCAGTCTCATTAAAGGGCATTTTAGCGATAATATTCTGATAAATCATGCCTCAATAAGGAGCAAGCGTCCATATCGTCCACTACTTACCACTAATTGTCCGTTGCGTGAACGGCACCAACCGTTTTGAACTCTGATAACATCTCCGGGAGAGATTTTGTCAACATCTTCGCCCCACAAAACAAGACCAACAATACCGGTTTCATCTCTACCAGCAGCAGCAGCAATTGGGCCTGTGTAAGATTCACTAACGATTTGACGGCGTGGATATCTGCGCACAACAAATAACTCGAGCCCATTAACTGGAGAATCAACAACCAAATCTTTTACTTGAGTTTTGCCATTTCGTCGATACCAAGACCAACGATTGCTTGATTGTTGTTTGTTATTCATTCCAGTACTATTCTGCGGAGTGTATTCTTCCATATTTTGGTCAGTGAATCGCCTAAGTAAATAAACAGGACCATTGCCTAATCAATTTTGTCTGGAAAAGTTACAGAGTCACTCTTCTTCTAACTTACGGCGCAAAATCCTACCTATTTTTTTCACTGATTCTGCTTCTGGTGCAACTTCTGTTTGTGAGTCAATGCGTTCAGTAACTGCATCTTCCCAACGCAGCAGAATTCTGCCCTTTGGTGCCTTCCATGGCCTGTGATTAAGACAAATTAGGTATACTTCAGAGGAAGAATTACGACTTGCGTCGGGAGAAAATCTGCGCACTTTAGTAAAATGTGGTTTGACCACTTGAATCAACTCATCTACTCCAACCCCCTGGAATATTTTTGTCACAAAAGAACCTCCTGCGGCTAATAAAGGTAAAGAAAAATCAAAAACTTTAGCAACGAGATCTATGCTCACTGCTTGGTCGATGTCCCAATTACCGGTTAGATCGGGAGAAATATCGCTTACTACCGCATTTATTGGACGTTTATTGTCCTCATCAAATTCCCTTCTAACTCTGGCTTGAGTACCCCTATCGGTGATATCTCCGACCAGCAATAGTGCACCTTCAACCGGCTGACATGGCATGAGGTCAATCCCCACGACCTCTCCTCTTTCACCGCTACATTCCACAGCAACTTGGGCCCAGCCTCCCGGATGGCATCCTACATCCAATACAACGTCATGCTTGCGAATGACTTCAAAACGTTCTTGGATTTGCTTTAATTTCCAAGCCGATCGGGCACGATAGCCCTCCTCTTTTGCCTGACGTCGCCAACTGTCGCGGCGGTGGTCCTGAACCCAGCGTTTGGTCATCGTCCTCAAACTGCCGGCAAAGTGATGTTTGATGAATGCGACGGGTGTTTCACTATTGTAGAACTTGTGTATTTGAGTAAGTAATTGTGGCTAAGATGGTTTTTGGGTTGTTGAAGTTTCGAGATAGTAAAATGACACGATAGTAGTATGTTTGTGTCGACAGATTACAGAAATACCCATGAGGGTTAACTTTGTGGCGGGGTTTGATGCGAGTTGTTATTGCTTTGGCTTTCGCCGCTCTCGCCCTTTCTGCTTCTTTGAGTCCGGCTGTTTCCGCGACCCGGATTGATGTTGGGTCTCTAAATTCAGGGGAAGTGACAATTTCGGGTGGTGGAGCGGTTCTCTATGAGTTGCATACCGCAACTTGGTGTGAATCGTGTGCTGAATTTGATGACCTAATTGAACCGCTAAGGACAGAACACGATGAAAGAATGGCATTCATTGCCCTGCATCCTGATGATGACGATGATAAAATCGGCAACTCGGCTAGCCAGCATCGGCTAAATCGTCTGCACGCTATTGAAGGAAGAGCCACCGGCACTCCAACCTCATTCATGGATGGGGTTGTATCAAGGGAGGGGGAAGTCTCAGGATCCCAAATAAGCCTCGCTTTGTTCGATGCAGAATCAAGTCAAAGAAGTCGCACTTCACTCACCCTAAGCACGACGAGCGATAATGGCGAACTTATTTTTGAGTTATCGGCAAAACTTTCACCAAGTGGCTCCCACTCATTTAACGGTACACAATTGACAATTATGATTGCCGATGACGACCCTGAAGTTGGAGATTCACTATTGGCAGAAGGTGCTGGACCTTTCCACGCTACATTATTCGCATTGTTTGAAGTCGATATTAATGAAAATGGAAGCATTGGGTTGATTGAGGAATTCCCGGCTGGCACATGGACCATGATAAACTCCCAAATAATCAATGAGAGGGTTATTATTACCGTAAGATCGCATTCAATATCTCAGCCTTTAGGTGACCTTTCAATATTGGCGACGCATGAGGTAAATGATGATTTTTTGAACTCCACTATCTCACCACTAACACTTGGGGCAGTATCTTTTTTCCAAGCTGATGAGATGGGGGAGAATATCCTCTCAGGGTACTGGATCGCCACTGGATTGATCGGCATTGGGGTTTTGATAATCGCAATTCCAAGTGAACGGAAGAAAATCTCTGGCGGGAAAGAGGAAGAATGATTCCGGAAAGTGGAACCTACTATAAAACGCATTACTGCGAGCCAATAGGCTCCCGTTTCATCATCCACTCACTTATTCACTATTGAAAGTCACTCCTATTTGTTCAATGACCGACGACCCCTACCTTTTAGTGGGTAAACTACACTGATATGTTCATGGAGCAGCCAAGGGGAGACGAAACCCAGAAAGCAACCAACCTGCAAAGGGAGTGGATGGTTGAGTATGAAGTTACCAACAAGGACGGTATAAAGCAGAAGCATTTGACGATACTATATGGGAAAAATGTGACCGATGTTCAAGAATCCCTATTTATCGAATTAAGAGCACTATATCCACAACAATCAATGATTGAAGTGACAATTACCCGCTTTGAACCAATTTCAACTCACACTAGCAAGAGCCACATGAACTCGTTTACTGGCTTCATTGCCTAGTTCAATGCCGAATCACCTGTTTGATGCAAGAACTGCATCATTGAGCGCTGCTTTTAAACTTTATGTTAAACACTCAGCGGGCATAACCGCAATTTCGTCAACAAGTGGATCGCCATCTAAGTCACCCCAGCCTTTCTTGCCCATCAGCAAGTGTGTAAAGCGGTGATATCCGGTTAATGTAGAAGGCAATAGGAATACAGAGGTAATGAGGGCAAACACAATTAGGGACATCATTACCATGAAGAAATTTACTAGACCTGGGAAAGAGCCAAAAATCCCCGCCGCTAATCCAGCAGCTGTGGTGATGGTAGTTTCAAAAATGGTTTGTCCAGTGTGTTCAATAGCCTTTGAGATTCCATGCGCATTCTCACCCTCCTCGCGAATTCTATGCATTACGTGAATAGCATCATCAACACCAATTCCAAAGACAATAGTGCCTATCATCGCAGTGAAAATATTGACATTGACATCACCACTTCGCATCAGTAATGGTTGCCATATAATTACGACTGCAACTGGAATCATTGTTATCAATCCGATTCTAGGATTTCTAAATACTATCATTAAAAACAAAGTAAGAATAATCAAAGTTAGAATAGTAGTATAGGATTGCGTATCGTGAATTCCCTTGTTAATATCAAGTGAAACCGGTAACCCTCCGGTTAATTTGCTTGTAGATGTATCTTCTAGGAGATTGTCAGTAAGCAATATTTTATCAATATCATCTCGCAATCCACCAGCATAATCCAAATTCATATAGGGCTGAGTCACAAATACAAGTGATTTGGTTTTTGCCTCATTCATCAGCATAGATTGAACTTCAGGAGATAATGTGTCAATGGATACATCGACGAGGTCACGTCGGATTTCCTCGCGTCCTTTCCCATCAGTGCTGGTTGCATCCATCAGCATCCATGCACCGCATTCAGTAACGTCGTCAGAGGTCCAACATTCTTCATGTAGTAATTCCCAGAGTGTGCCATCGTACAGTTCAACACCATCGGTTAATTTTAGCGTAATAGGAATGCTATCCAAGAAAGTGATTACACTCGTAGTATTGGTGAATTCGGTTTGCGAAATAATATTTTCAATGCGGCTGGTTTCATCAAGAACGGGCATGTCGCGTATTGCGTAGGTGCCATTTGCCTCCGCCGGCAGGCGTCTTTGATTGGCATCAAATACAAAGAAAGAAGTTTGACCAGAGCCAAACTGTTCGGAATATGTCGCCAGAGTTTCAAGTGATTCAATATTATCTGGTGCATCCGAAGATCCGGTTATTGGCTTATTCATTTCAGCATCCATAATGTAAGCACCATAACCAGTTACTAATCCTGTGACAAGTAGAATGAGTACGAAATTCTTCACCGGCCATTTGCCGACTGCACCCCAAATGGGCGGATTTGCGCGTTTATGAAATCGTAAAATCCAACCCAAAGTTGGAACCAATAGAATTGAAAAAACAAGGGTGGCGAAAATACCAATGCACAAGGTTAGTCCAACCGAGCGTATTGGAATGACTGAAACGATTTGCGGGGCGATGAGAACTGAAAAACCAACAATTGTCGTAATTGCTGAAAGGAACACTGCAACTCCAGTTGTCCTAGTCATGTCAAGAATTGCTTGACGATATAACACGGGATCCCAAAGGTCAGGTACCATTTCCTCCTCCAAACCTTTCATTCGACGCTCATAATTAGCCTCATTTATCCCATCAAGAATGCCGTTACGGGACTCCTCTATCCGGTTGATCATATGCAGAGCATAGTCTACCCCTAGGCCCACTAATATCGGACCAGTAGCAACAATCATCGGAGTCAGCGTCATTTTTAGCAGAACTGTGGAACCAAAAGTTACGGCCAGCGCCATACAAATAGGTAGCCCCGTGATAACAACAATTTTTACCGAACGATGCAAAGCAGTAATAACAAGAACCACGAAAAAAAGTGAAAGGGGCATCATATTTAGCAAATCAAAATATATTTCCTTGGAAACATCATCGAGAACTTTTGTCAATCCGGTTAATTTCATATCAGTATTTCTCATATCAAGTGGACGATTGCTAGGCTCAATAACCTGTAATACATATTCATGGAATTCGTCGAAGTCGTCAAACTTTTGGTCAGTCAATGACATATCATAACGCATACCTATAATGATTGCAGTCGTATCCATCACGCCATCATCGTTGGTATCTTTGACCAAGGATTGTAGAGTTCCATTCATTTGAGAAATTATCTCGTCAATTCGTTGCTGATCTGGAATCGTATAATCTCCCCTTATTCCGACCTGTTCGTTGCGCTCATCGCAATCTAATTGCAAACCAATTCGGCTCTCAAGGCCATGCTCACAAAGGGCAGAATTGAAGCGGCCATCGCTACTGTTGACTTCTTTGATTACTTGGGCAATTGAGATAATCCACAAAATACCATCGTTTTCCCCATGGTCATCCTTGTCCCAGTCAATACCTCTATCGTAAACGCCATTGCCGAAATTATCATCATCACCTTCTATCCACGATATTTCCTCTAAAATATTCTTGTTGGTGATATCATCACCCTCACCATTCCCAAGTTGAGCATTATTGGTTTGAATGTAGATGATAGATACATCAACCGTCCATTCATCTCTCACTTCGAGCAACAAATCGGTGGAATCAGCGCCTTCAGGAAGAAATATTTCTACATCATCAACAATTTGATCTTGGAAGCCTGAACCGACATATCCAAACCAGGTTGCCATGATTAACATTAACAAAACGGTTATTTTTGGAGTTTGAAGGAGGGTCCGATATAGACGGTCCATGCCGACATTTACCTTGTCCTGAACATCATCAATTATTACATCGATTTTATCGTTAGCAAGACTTATTCCATCTGAGGCTTTAGTGTACCATTCCTTGCTTTGGACTTCAGCAACAAGGCGGGCAACAGGGGTCGTCTTCCCCGTGTCACTACCCTCGGCCATAGTCGGGGATTGACAGGTTAGCCATGAACATCACCCACAGTTTGCTTGAGAACACAAGATTATTCCAAAGATTCAGTAAGGTCAGTAAATTGAAGATAAAGGTGGGGCTGCACTACAATAATTCATTCAATGCAAAAACATCAATGCGATGAAGGGCTTGGTGGGAATCAATCTATTCCGAATTCCTTGACAATTAGAAGTTTGAGAATACTGCGTGCGCTTTGTAAAACAAGACCCGTTGCGATTAAAGATAGACCGAGAACCCCGATCCAAGCAGCGGTTATTCCCGGGCCAATTGTCCCATCGGTAAATTCTCCAACGGAATCAATTGCTCGCAAGCCCATTGCAGCACCTGTTGCAAGCAAACCAAATCCAGGAATGCCGAGAACGATTAGGGGCTTTTTCTGAGAGAGTGTGATTAAGGCGTAGGCGAGGACAGTAAAACCATGGCTTAGAGCGGTGAAACGACTGCCCTTTGGGACATCATAGCGGATAACTGTTGGAATTTCAGCAACTTTCAACTCTTTTTCGTTCGCATCTTCCAGAATCTCAAGAGATAATTCCATTCCTTCACAATCAAAACGAAGAAGTTCAAGGGCTTTAGCCGAAAAGGCTCTAAATCCACTTTGAGTATCCTTGATATTTAAATCAGAGGAAAGATTTGATGCGGCAGTAATTACCTTAATGCCGAGACGCCGGTAAGCAGGCATATCTACACTTGTACCGCCATCAATGAAGCGAGAACCGATGACGATATCGGCTTCACCTGAAAGAATTGGCTCGATGATTTTGGGAATGTCATTTGGGTCGTGTTGGCCGTCACTATCAAGAGTAATTAGGATATCAGCACCCATTTGACGTGATTTTACGAATAGAGTCTTTAGAGCACCACCATAACCTCTGTTTACACGATGCCGAGTGACTTGAGCGCCACATCTAGTGGCGAGGTGGGCACTTGAATCTGAAGAACCATCATCAATACAAAGAACGGTATCGACATGACGAAGGGTTCTGCGAACAATTGTACCAATTGTTTCCTCCTCATTGTACATTGGCATACCAGCGACGATGAGGGGTTTTGAACTGACTTCATCCACTTCAGGCCCATCTCCCATACTATATCGGCGAAGCGGGTCCTATATCAGCGTTAAGCATCTAGGCAAACACCTTTTGCCTTTTGCCGACCCGTTTAGTGATTATTGTTTAATTCTATAGAGGGAGAGCAGATGCCCCGCAGGACACCCACTCTCATTACGCGGCATAAGCCGGAGTTGCATTATTTGCCCGTTTTCGCCGACTTAGTCCTGTAAATGGCTAACAGTTGTAACTGCTCGCTCACCTGCAAGAACCTTGTTCAATGCACCAATACTGATCACAAGAGGCACGTATGTTTGGCCATCACTTGTGGTATAGGTCTCACAATCAGACAGAGCTGAGGTGTTTATTGACACCTTTAGGGCTCCGCCGGCATTGCTTCTTCGGGCATATCCGACCAAGAGCGAGGACATTACCTCTTCTTGGACCGGTTTGGTCTTGTTGTTTTTGCTCATTTTTTTCACATCCTGGCACTTTTTCTCAAATTGTCATCGGATACTCTCTCTCATTTGTGGGGTGTGCCTTTCACCGAAAATGGCATGACCCCTGTAACCTACTTATACCGTGATGAGGGGGGTAAGTGAAAGGCAAAACTGAACGGGATTGAAAACAAGCCAACTGAGGGCCATCGTGATAATCTGCAAACTGAAAGTGAAACAACAGCATCCTTTCTCAGGACAATAGTTGGCATCTGAAATAGAAAAATTTGTGTAATAATGAAATTAAAGAAAAGGCAATATTTTTTGAGCATTGGGGTGTTGAGAAAGCAAGATGTTGGGCTCAATAATGCAAATTGGCGCAAGCGATTACAAAGAGGCTTACCTCGCACAAACCGGCTTCTGAATTGATGACAGTTAATCCAAAACCTCAAACCGAACCGGCCGGTGCCCTGCGACATGACAAGTCGTGTAATGGTCACCGGTGGCGCAGGATTCATCGGTTCACATTTGATAGATTTACTTGTTGAGGCCGGTAATGAAGTTGTGATTTATGATAACTTTTCCAGTGGCCGACTTGAATTTATTGCAGATAATCTCAAGGACCCTGCAGTGAGCCTTGTGAAAGCAGACCTCCTTGATTTAGATTCACTAGTTGTTGCTATGAAAGGGGTTGACCAAGTTTATCATTTGGCGGCTAATCCAGATATTCGTCTTGGAACTGAAGTAACCGATACCGATCTAAAACAAGGAACGGTTGCCACATACAATGTGCTTGAAGCAATGCGTCTTGCCGGAACTAAAAAAATCGCTTTTGCATCATCTTCGGTAGTATATGGTGAGGCTGCAGTCATGCCAACTCCTGAAGATTATGGACCTCTTTTCCCGATTAGCCTTTACGGTGCAAGCAAACTTGCAGGTGAGGCTCTAATTACCTCTTGGGTTGGAACTTTTGGTCTTCAAGCCTGGTTGTTCCGCTTCGCAAATATTGTCGGCGAGCGCGGAACACATGGTGTCATTTTTGACTTCATTCATAAGTTGAAAGCAAACCCTGCTCGCTTAGAAGTGCTTGGTGATGGACACCAAGCGAAATCCTACATGGAAGTTCGCGATTGCGCACGAGCAATGGTCCACCTGGTTTCATCTCAAAATGAATCCGTTAATTTCTTCAATTTGGGAAGTGGCGATGTTTGTAGCGTTGCCCGAATCGCCGAGGTTGTAGTAGAAGAAAGCGGATTTCCCGAAGTAAGCATCGAATATACTGGTGGAAGCCGAGGCTGGGCAGGCGATGTGGCGAAGGCATCTCTTGCAGTTGAAAAACTAAATGCGACTAATTTCGCAACTAACTTTGATAGTGAGGCGGCGGTGCGCCACACAGCAAGGGCACTTATTCAGGAGATTGGATTACATGAAATATGAGCAGAATAGTATACGTAGAATGAGAACTGATGACTCCGCAGTAGGCCATATGGGTAGCCTTTTTCAAGTGATTGGAATCTTCTTTATTGGTATGATGATTATCGCCTTTTCAACCGATCCGGTAAAATTGGGTATTGACAAGGGTGAATTGCCACCAACAATTCAAGGTGATGCACATCACTATGTCCCTGGTTCTGAAGGCGGTAACTGGGAGAAAAATTGGAATCTGCATGACCATTTTAACATGAGTTGGGATGCAGAGGAAGCGGAATCAGACAAGTGGTTTGTAATTGAATTCCTTGACACTGACTGCCCTTATTGCTGGACAGCAGGCGAAGCACAATCACAAATATCTGATTACTGGGGTGACAAAATCACTCAAGTTGGAGTGGTTGTGGCTTTGAACATTGACGGCCACTCTGGCTCCCGTGCAGAAATTGAAGCCTTCCAAGGAAAATTAGACTTTGAGGGATGTAAGACCACATCTAACTGTAAAGATCGACCTGGAGACCCGCATAATTTCATCTACATCGATGACCTTGATGCTTCTTCCATGAGTGCTTGGAACCTTCGTGGAACTCCAAGTTGTTTCATCCTTCAACCCAACGGACTAGTTTATTTCGGACCAGGTCAAGGCACCTGTGACGACATTCCTGCCACATTGAACGAATTGTTCCCAATTGGCCAAGGTGCGTGATTTGATGGAATGGATATTTATTTACTCGGCACTAATTTTCTGCGGCGCATTGTTGTCTACTAATTTGGGAGAGACAATCGCTAATGCACTCGGTGCTTCAGAGGAGAAATTGTCTTGGATGTCAAATGTGAGAACCCGTAAACTCGGCGCTATGCAACTAATGCTATTAGGTGGCTTTATTGCGAGCATTGACCTATTTTGGATTCAGAATAAATACATGGAGTACAGTGGAATTACCGCAGCAAGTACTGCAATGGATATTTTTGGACTTAACTTTGACACCACGACCTTTGTTGGAGATTTGGAAAACAACAACTTTTTCGGTATCCCTTGGGGCTTTGGTGGAATGCTATTCTTTATCATTGTTGGCTGGTTCACTCTTTCTATTAAAGCAGAGCCGACGGCTTCATGGGTTGATCTTTTTCTCAAACTAGGGATTCTATCTTCTGGATTTGGAGGCATCGTTTCTTTGTATCTCGTATACATTCAAACATTTGTAATGGATGGAGTATACAGCCTAGAGGCAGCAATAATCCAGTTGACAATTTTCTCTTTACTATTGGCCTTTACTTCACTTCAAAGAATGAAAAATGAAGGAATTTGGGTTGATAATAAGCTTGATTCAGATCCTCTTTACGAAAAACGCAAGCGACGTTCAAGTGGCTACATTGCGCCAACCGTTGATAGCGAAGAATAACCTACCAACGACGAAGTTGGCTGGCTCCGAGAACTCTCGACGATAGCCCTGCGGCCGGCAATTGCGTAACGCCTATGGCTAGAAATGGAGGTGCAGGGAGTAAGCCCCTTTCTGTTACCCGCTTTCACGGTTAGCTACATTCAACTTAGCATCTTACCCGTCCCTCGGCGTGCCGCGTCAACAGGACTGTTTAGACTTGCTCCAGCGTGGGTGCTCGTTCCAGCAACAATAGGGCAATCTCGTCCTTTCGGATTCATCGTACACACCCCTTGTCGTTCGTTTCTGCTGCACTACCAAACCATCTCTGGCTTACGACTTATGTCGCCCGCTTGCACTTTGGAGAGGGGACTTTCCTCAGAGTCGAACTCTGTCAGTAGCCCTCCTACGCCTCCAAACACTGCTAGGAGGTCCCTCTTTTCAATCTAACCAAGCATTACGATATGGGCCACATAACCTCATGAAGGCAGAAAAGAGCACTTTCAATCAAACAGGTCATCATCCATCCAAGTATTCTCTTTAGTACCACTTTGACGAAGTAGAGTCACTAAAACGACGAGGAGGAGGAGAGAAATTATCGCTCCAAGCCAAATATAAATTGAATCAATTCCAGCAACTGAACCCGTGAAAATGCTTTCTTCCTCGGCTTCAACGATTCTAATTGTTGGACCATTTGCTTCATTCTCTTCATCGGTTACCAAGTGAGCCTCAATCCACGCTGCACCTTCCCCCTCAAGAGTCCAATCAACATAGGTTGTATTGCTTGAATCTGCACCAATAGTCACATAACTTTGCTGCAATACAGTGCGTATTCCACCAGGTCGAACTTCCTCCACGATTAGTTCAACTGTTCCTTCAAGGCGCCCGGTGTTGTGTACCTCAATGCTCACAGTCAACACCTCTCCTTCTGGCAAGTCTCCTAGTTTTGAATAACTAATATCTGCTCTTTCAAGAGACCATTCTGGAGACCTCTGTTCAATATCCCATGAACCAACTGGGACTGCCTCTGAATTGAGGAGTGAATCAAAGTCGTTTCCAGCCATATCTGCACCAGTCACCCAAACAATCAATTCCAATGCTTCAAGGTCGGCACCTTCCTCGAGTGAAGAACCAATATCAAGTAACACCGCAAGCGGAATTGATTGCCCAGAGAGGCGGTTTTCAATTACATTTGGAGTCATTTGTCCCTCGGCGATAAAAGCAGAACCGGCCTCAGCACCACGGGCTTGAACACGCCAATGAATTTGCAATGTATCTGGATTCAATTGCTCAAGTTCGCTGACCCTCAACTCAATTTGTAAAGAGTCCAAGTCGTTGATTGTCAATAATGCATTTGATCGTGGAGAAAGAACATCATTCACCATAGGAGATTCACCATCAACTACTATCCACATTACTGGAGTAGAACGGTCGGTATAATCCACCGAATTAAGTGGGAGGTTAGACATTTCCACATTGAACGGATAAGCACCGGAAATCAAAGGCATGTCAATCTCTGCGCTAAAACCACCGTCTTGGGAAGTCACAATGTGCCTTACTCCGTCGATTAATAGTGCGACATCAAGGAGGGCTTGTGGATGAGTTCCATCTGTTGCCCAAACCACTTCACCACGTACTACTGCTTTTGCACCTGGCTGAACCCATGCTCCTTCGCTATTGGGGACTGCCCCCTCAATGTCAATTGAAAGACTTGAAGTATCAACCATCATATCTGGAGAATATCTCCAGCGCAACTCGGGAAGAGTTACCCATGAACCTTGACCAGCGCGGTCAAGGATAGTAATTGAAGGCTCACGCGAAAGGTAAGTGTCGGCAACTAAAGTCCACTGTATTTCAAATTCGATGCGCAATTCCAAATCTTCACTGAAAGGTGTAGTGTCATTTTGAGCCGAACCCAAGATGCAGGAGTTTATTACCAAATCTAGGCTTGCCGTAGTACAGCGGTTTGTAGGCCCATCCCATTCTATAGACAGAGTGTCTGTTTGCGAATTACTTGCCAATTGCAAAGTTGCTGATGCAAGGTCTGAAAAACCATTTTGCTCTGTCAGTGGAACCACAATAGTGTATGCAACTTCGGGATGTAACCAAGGATGTGGGCCATCTTCAATCTCAATGTTTGTCATATCAAGGACTGGGGCAAAATCTCGGCGCACTTGATACATGAAGAGGTAATCTTCAGAAGTGGAGGAACCACCGCCAAATAACAAATTTCCAGCAGCATCTCCACCATATAACCATCCTGCAACATTTGAACCATCAGGAGCGTTTGTATCGTCATGAATATAGGAATATTCACCCGATGCGAGAGACATATCTTGAGGCAGAATAATGCTTGTTGGCCTATATTCATCGCTACTTGGCAAGCCATTGCCATCACTATCATCGAGCCATTCTCGCCAAATTTGCAAATGAATGCCACTTGGTAATATTGGCCTATCAACTATTGTAAAAGTAAGTTTTTGGGAAATACTTGGTGCGAGGTGGTCATGACGTTCAATATTCATTGAGATTAACTCCGGAGAAAGTGAATCGGTTTGGAACGTTTTTGACATTGCCTGAACAAATCCAGACCCACTTGAGCCATTATTTGTGCCTCCACCAGAACCACCAAGTATGGCTAGCCTGATTTCCCAGACAACATATGCACCTGAAGCAGGAACTGTTGCACCAATTGTAGCGAGTCCTTGATCTACAACTCTTGTACTATTGATGAGGTTGCCGTCTTGCAATAAATATACTTCAACATCATCAGTTCGCGGCGCCCATTGAGACCCTACATTTTCAAATCCGAGATCAATTTCCAATTCGACATCAGCACCTAGCTTGAGATATTGCGCATTGCTTGGCACAATATTGCCGATTTGATTTATCACCCACCAATCATTGATTACCGGATCATTTTCAACTCCCAAAGTTGAACCTCCACCAAATGTAAACCTCACTGGCACACAATGAACTGAAGTTTGAGTGATCATTTGGATCATAATGTCTAGGGAATCCTCATCATCCCAGTCCTGCATTAGTCTAAACCGCCACAGTGTTTTGAATTTATCACCTGTTTGGTTTAGGAACCCGGGGTTCTCTGCCCATTCAATCAAATGTGAATCACCTCTTGAAACACAGTTTGCAGGGGGCTCGCCCACATTTTCAGGAGGTAGGAATATACTCCCAGTGCACTCAAAAGTCGCATAGTGACCTATTGCTGCAATTGTCAACTCGACTCTATTGGCACCTTCGGAAGTATTGAATGTCGCAAATACTTCATTCCATTGATAGGAGGGAGTCACTGGTTGAGTTTCACTCAGATTGAGCAAGTTTCCATAACTATCAGGGGCTCCACCATTAGATTGTTGCGAAACGATTTGTACATTATATCCCGCAGGCCCAGTGCTTTGGAAGGGAATGGGGATCTTCTTACTACCTGGGAGGGACCAAAGTTGCCCCAATTCAAAATTGAGTTCTCTCAAAAGCGAGTGGCCATCTGAGGCATTCAAGATAACAGAGGATGTGTACGGGGCTGCAAGACCGCGAAGCAAAATATCGGGACCTGCATCCGCAGTAACTCGTAGATCAACTTGAGAAAAGGTCCAACCTTCGCCGTTTACCATTGAGGGGGAACCGGATAGTGCATAGTTGATTTGAGATATTTCGGCTTCGCTAAAGATTACATCTGTTGAACCAATTAATGTACCGATAGTTTGATTCAGTTCCTCAATTCCGTTAATGAATATTCCAATGGCGACACCAGTTGCGGCGAGACCAGTTGGGCATAATTGGAAAGAGAGGGAGTCAACACCTTGCCCAGGGAGCATAAAGCCAACTTGTTGAGTTGATGCAGTTTGATAAACCATTTTGGCTGATAGGTAACCATTTCCTAAGCGATCTTGCCACCCCCACTGCCCGAGGGCAGGGTCTGACATTGACCACTCATATCGACCATCAGAGGCTACATCAATTCGTGGATTTGTCGGCATGCTACCGATAGCAATATCGATTTCAACATCCACTAATTGCCAACTGCTTCCAGTACCAACTATTTGGTAATCAACAGAAAATATTGTCCCTGCACCTACTGTGAGAATGGTATTTGATGCAACATCTGAGTAGTTTTCTCCGTTTATAGATGCCTGAATTTTTGCACCACCGGACAAGCCGAAATTGTGACTGACGCGAGCAATAGGCGCCGCGGTTCGCAAAGTGGGAAGAGTCACAGTTTCACTACCACTTCCTTGCACCGACTTGGCAGAAGATGACCAACTCGCAGTGCCGAGTTGCCAACCGATATCAGCTGGATCAGATGTCAAAGTGTCGGCATAGCGTCCTTGTAAATTAATACTATGAATCACTGGATGGCCACCACTGCCAGAAACCAAATTTATTTCTAAGCGCAAAGCGGCATGTGTTTGCCAGTCAATAACACCGAGGTCGGCGACTCGGTCAACTCTATCGACGAAACCGGCGATTGGAGAACTAGTAAAGGCGTCAATTAATGTCCACTCAAGAGATGCACCAGAAGGCACTGTCATGTCAAGCGACATCAAACCGTAGGGCCCCGGCATCCCCTGAAATCCCGACTGAGCCTGTGGCCCGAAGTCGGGCGAAGTCCAGTTAGCCTCGCCAGTGGAAATACCGGTGCCAACAGGCAATACTGACACATCATCAACATTCCAGCCGGTAAAAGTGACTGACCCGTCAGTTCGTCCCAAACCAAAACGAATTTGGAAGTTGGGATTACCGTTGATATAACTTGAGATTGAACTTGTTACTTGGTAAAAAGCACCATCATTTACTGTTCCTGTGCTTGAGTAAACCTGTGACCAAACGCCTTGAGCATTCTTTACTTGAACATAAGCATGGTCGTAGGAATAGTATTCAACTCCAAGTCGCTTCCAATAGGATAATTCCCAGCTACCAGAACAACTACTGCAATCCATTGAGGGTGAGGTTGCCCAATAAGTCGTGCTCATATAATTAGGATAGTTTCCGTTGTAGGTATATATTGCACCTGTACCGCCATGAACTCCATTTGTTGGACCGAGGGCTGAATCATAACCATGTGCCCAGCCTCCACTTGCATCTAAAGTCCAACTCTGAGCAGAGCCTTCAAAATCATACAACCAGCCCTGAGGCAGAATTGTCAAGCCGGAATTGTTGTAATCCACATTATCAAAAACTGCGGCAGTGGTATTGAATTCGGCAGCGGAATCCCAAATCATTGACTCCACGCGGGGCAGCGGAGAGGGTGTGATATTGAGGTTAATGGCACCTAAGGTGTGCCCTTCTGAAATATCTACAGTCAACTGATTTGAAATGCCATCTGGGTATATTGGGATGTTTAATGATTCCCACTCACCAACGTTTGAGTAAGCAGGACTCAATTCATCATCGAGTGATGTGGCATTCAAAGGCTGCGCTATCGGGACTAAAATCGAAAGCAGGTAGGTCAAAAGCAGGGCCATGGAGGCCATCGAGGCATGATGGGTTCGCATAGCAATACCTACTAGGCGTCTAAGTACTATAATACATCGCTTCATTCTCATGAATAATTTATGCACAAAACGCACTACTTCGCTGCATATTTCAATAAACGTCTATTCAGCCAATTATACCTTTTCCATTTCGAACCGGACTCACTCCGCCACAATTATGGCCTAATTCCAAGTTCTTTTTGAGAGAATAATAGTGAAAAGTATTGAAGGCCGCCATCCTTACCCTTTGTACATGAGTGATGTTGAAGCGCAGAAGGAAGCCGCTGGAATTGCTGCTTGCGAGGTCGTCAAAACCGGAATGAATGTTGGCTTGGGTACCGGCTCAACTGTGAAGTACACGGTAATTGAATTGGGACGGCGTATCGCAGAAGAAGGTTTAGAAATCATTGGTGTGCCTACCAGCATAGCAACTGAAAAACTTGCACTTGAAGTAGGCATCCCTTTAGCCGACCTCGGAGATTTGGAAGGTTTGGATGTGGTAATTGACGGAACTGATGAATTTGATGGTGATTTTCAATTAATCAAGGGTGGTGGTGGAGCCCTACTTAGAGAAAAAATAGTTGCTCAAGCATCTGCCTCAATGATCGTTGTTGCTGATGGGCGAAAGAAAGTGAATACCTTAGGGGAATTCCCATTACCCATTGAAATAACTCCTTTTTCTTGGGTCGAAACCAAGCGTCAGTTATCCATTTTATTTGCCACAGAAGGTTTTATTGGCGACATAACACTGAGGAGAAAGAAAGAACTTGGAACTGTATCCTGTGACGGTGTTGAATTCCCTGCAAATGAAAAGGGGGGAGTATTTGTTACAGACAATGGAAATGTAATTTTGGATTGCCATTTTGGAGCGAGTATTGTTGACCCAATTGGACTTGAAACGGCAATTCTTTCAAAAGCCGGCGTTGCCCAAGTAGGCCTGTTTAACAATATGTGTGATGCAGTATATTTGGCTGACCCAGCCGGAGTTCAAATTCTTCGCAAAAACTGAGTATGGCCCTAAGTTCAACTTGAATGTGAAGCATTTACGGCTTTGTTTTCCACCGCATTTAAAGGCTTTACTTATGCTCAGAATATTATTTTGACGGAAGGCTCGGAGTGTTGGAGGAAACGGGTCTGACGGGGTTCGAACCCGCGGCCACCTGGTTAAGAGCCAGGTGCTCTACCTGACTAAGCTACAGACCCAATCCCTGCGGCAAGCCTCTACCCTTTAGAAATAGCGGTTGCATTTTCACCTTGAAATGTATGCAGTTGATGATAGGAAAATTTGCTGCCTTAGAATATGCTCACTTGGGTCTCAGCCAGAACGCACTTCTATGCGATGAAAAATCGGCTATTATGGAGTTACGCGGCGAGAATCTCGAGGGAACGGAATTACTTCTCGTATATGTTCTGCGCCTGAAAGCCAACTAATGACACGGTCAACACCAAGGCCGAAACCGCCGTGAGGAACACCACCAAAGCGGCGTACATCAATGTAAAACTCATAGGCGTCACGTGGAGTTCCTTCTTCATCAATTCGCCGCAATATTTCCTCCTCAGACCAAGTGCGCTCGCCGCCGCCAATAATTTCACCATAGCCTTCAGGTGCGAGTAGATCGTGGCATAACACATACTTTTCATCATCAGGGTCAACTCTGTGATAGAATGGTTTGGCGACCTTTGGATAGTGAGTAAGGAAGTGTGGTACATCAAAATCCTGAGTTAAGATTTTCTCCTTGGAATAATCTAAATCTTGACCCCATTCAATATCAACATCCATGCCTTGCAAAGTCTCGACAGCCTCATCATAGCGCATTCTAGGGTACGGGTTATCTGCATATCTGGCAATTAATTCCAAATCCCTCCCCAAACTTTCTAACTCGGGGGTGCGCTCATCAAGGAATGTCTGTGCAATGTGCCGGACTAACCCTTCGCCCTGTTCCATAATGTCATTATTTCCTGCCCAAGCCATTTCCATTTCGGCATGCCAAAACTCGGTTAAGTGGCGACGTGTGCGTGATTTTTCTGCGCGGAAAGATGGAGCGATTGTGTAAAGTTTCTCAAGAGCAGGCATTGCTGCTTCAGCATATAATTGCCAAGATTGGGTTAGATAGACATCTTTGCGGCCGAAATATGGAACTTCAAACAGAGTGCTTCCACCTTCAACTGCTCCAGCGACAAAACAAGGCGCTTGATATTCAATGAAATCAGAATCACGGAAGTAAGAATGAATGGCACCAAATGCACTACTTCGCAGTTTGAGCATGGTAGTCATCCTGCTAGTACGAAGGTACAAGTGTCGGTTGTCCAGTAAGAATTCGGTTTCTCCACCATCTGCATTCTCCATTGCTGATTGGGTAATTGGAAAAGGGTTTTCCGGGTTAACTGGCCCGACAATAGTTGCACTTGAAACAACAATTTCATGACCACCTGGGGCCCGCTCATCAACATTAACGTGACCGTTAAGAATTACACTTGACTCAATTAATGCGCCTTTTAATCCTTCAAAAATCTCATCTCCAACTGTGTCGCGCTTAGCAACACACTGAATCGTACCTGTTGAATCACGAAGGACAATAAAGCGGATTTTATTTGAACCGCGGGTGCGATAAATCCAGCCCTTTAGTTCAACTTCTTGGCCGTCATACATACCCGACTGAACCTCACCAACCCAATGCGACTTCACCATGAAAGACTCTCCTAAGCCTTGCCAGCCAGCCTCCTCTCTTGAAGGGTGTGGTTTTGCAATGAGGTAATTATGAGTTGAGTGTTTTCATGTCTGCATCACCGGTTTGCTGAAACATGCATGTATTCTAATTCCATTTCCATTGTCAACATTTGTCAAGTAAGACAACTAGATTTTATTGACCTGAGGTAATCTCATGTAAAAGTATCTTTTACGAAGCACAATTATGTAAGGTTCTTGAGGAGAGCAACCTAGCCAATGCCGTGGGAAGTAGCGAAACTTCTAAAGGCGGCCGAATCCGAATTGCAATTTATGCAATCGGAGGAAATGCTCTTTCTAATCCAAAGGGTGGAGATATTAAGGCTCAATCTCTTGCTCTTGCCAAGGTTCTCTCAGACATTGTGGATTTGCTTGAATCAGGTTATAGAGTCGTAGTTACTCATGGAAATGGCCCACAAGTTGGCGACCTATTGATGCTTGAAGAAAGGGCTACTCGAAATGATAGTAAAGATATCTCAGCCAGCACGTTTGTACGTAAGCGCATTGGTTTGGATTCATGGGTTGCGGCAACACAGGGAATGATTGGTCACGAATTAGCACTTAATTTGGAGTCAGTATTGCACAGGCGGGCACGTCCAGAAAGAACTGCAGTCGTCCTAACAAGAGTTGAGGTTAACCCCTCGGACCCAGCATTTGACTTCCCAACAAAGCCCATAGGTCCCATTCTTTCCGACAAGGCAGTAATGAGTGAAGATTGGGATATTGCTGCAACTGCTAATGGTGCTCGTCGCGTAGTCGCCTCACCGAAACCGATTTCAATATTGGATTCAGAATTAATTCACACATTGGTACGTGAAGGAGCAGTCGTTTTTTGCGGCGGTGGCGGTGGCATCCCTGTTATTCGAAAGGAAAGCCATTGGGTTGGCATCCCTGCGGTTATTGATAAGGACCGATTGTCGGCCCTCTTAGCAATTGAATTGAATGCTGACCTATTTGTAATTAGTACGGCAATTGATTCACTACGAATCAACTTTGGTCAGCCAAACGAGGAAGTACTTACTCAACTAACTTGTCAACAAGCCGAAGCCGGCGTGAGTTCTGGAGAATTTCCCGCCGGTAGCATGGGTCCGAAAGTTGAGGCAATGGCTTGGGCGAAGATTTCCCTACCCGAATGTAAAGTGCTAATGTGCCAACCGGGTGATGCAATGAAAGCAGTTCGCGGCATCACGGGCACGACATTGCAAAACTAATCTACTGACCTCAGTGCCCCAATGAATGGTTATCTTTGAGTGAGGGTCTTTGGAGAACCTTTCAAAAAGTCATGGATTTTGGGAACTTCGACCTATTTTGTGCCGAGGTAATTGTGAATAGCATCTGCAACTAATGCGAGGTCTTTTTCCTCAATGATGAGATCGGAATGCTCAGCAGTTCGCTCATCCCATGGATTGAAATTGATTGCATACCCACTTTGAGTGAACATGGCGATATCCCCTGGCGAATCACCAATTGAAACTGTTCTCTCGTAAGTGACACCCAATCGGCGCTGCAACATTTGAACGATTGCGTTTTTTCCACCCATTTGCACTTGGTAGCGTCCCGTAGTTGGAATACTACCATCGTGATTTGACAACCATCCATTTGTGAAAACATGCAGACGAGTGTCCATTCCCCCGGCAAGGACTCTTGAGTTGTGGGGGTCTATTCCACCCCAGCGCTTTTGCCATTTTGAATTGGAAGGGAAAGCACAAGATATCTGTCTAGCAGTCTGTTGCATCCCACCCGAAATAATTGCCACCTCCAAATCAGCATTCAACAAGGAGTCAATACATTCCCTCCAGCCCTTCATTAGTGGGGCATCTTCAATCCAGCCACGTAAATGTTCATCGCGCAATTCTTCTCCAAGCATTTTCATGCAACCATCCTTTATCAGAGCCAAATCAAGAATTATCCAATCCCATTCATCCAACTTGCCAGAATTATATAGAGCGAATGCCTCATCGTTATTTACGCCTAATTTATCATAGACCCATTGCCAATTTGACATGTGGTCAATCAATACACGATCCATGTCAAAACAGACTAAACCCTGAGCCAAAAAATTCACTCCTTTGGCCATTCTTGGTGTTGAAGTTGAACCTGTTTCACTTGCTTGCCAAGAATGTATAAAATGATCGCAATCATCATCGCCAACAATCCTACGATTGTGACGACAAAGGTGGCTAATGCAACCCCTAAACTGACTGAATTTATTTCTTCAAAAGATGAGATGACATCCCTCGATAAAAGGTACCCAACGGTAAAAAGTACTATCCCTGGCACACCGAAAGAAATCAGGGGATGACGACTTTCTATCATCCAATAAAATAGTTGGGCGAAGCGTGATGCGGTTGCGAGGCTCTCTCTTTGATTTACCGCTACACTTGTATTTTTCCTGATCACACGTACGAGTAATTCCTTGGGTAATTCCATGGGAAGGTCATGTGGGCCGGCGGCAGCCAATGCTGCTATCCCAGCGGGAGATGCAGATAATGTATGGAATATAGCGTCAGCATATGTTAGGGCCTCAGAAGCAATTGAATTTTCATCCTTTGGATTGGATTTGAAGACTAACAGTACATCAGTTAATCCACGTGCTTGATTCACCCCTACTGGTAAATCGCGTAACTTCCACTCGAAGTCTAAATTTACTACAAGTGTATTACCATCAAATTCCTCTTCATCAAGAATTACTGCAACTTCAGGAAGACATGAATCGGGGTGCATCTCATGAACTTTTACCCCTTCCTCAATTGCCAATTGTTTTGACTCATCCTTGCTATCGAAATCAAAGATGTGAATGTTGTCAGAAAAATCTCTTGCCCGAGCAATTGCACTAACGATACGTAGGTCCTGCTCTTTGACAACAAAGGCAATCCGAACTGCTCGCATGCCCTCCTGTCATACCTCATCTTTGTCAAGCCTTCGTAGGGACAAGGCCAAAGCAGAAGGATTGCCGCCCCCTCAATATGCACCACGGCTGGGCGGTAGGCGTCATCATACCTGCCCGTGATGAGGCTAATCATATTGCTTCACTGATAGTGCAAATACCTCAATGGGTTGATGCAATAATCTGTGTGGATGATGAATCAACCGATAATACTAGAGAAGTGGCAATGAAAGCAGCAGCGAGAAAAAAAGACGATGGGTGGGGAGGCCTTTTTCACTGCATCAATAATTCCTCTTTGCTGGGCGCAAGGGGTGAAAAAATACGCACAGGAGTGGGCGCTTCAATTGATAACGGGCAACAAAAACTTCTTGAATTAGCCGAGGAAAAAAGATGGGCAGATGGTAAGCCCTGGTTAACTGTGATAATGGATGGAGATGGGCAGATGGACCCCTTGGACTTACCCGTACTTGTGGCACCAATCATCAAGAATGAGGCGGAAATGACCAAGGGAAATCGCAGGGCAGGACCACAGGGATTTGGAAAAATGCCTATGCGGAGAAGGTTAGGGACGGTATTTCTAAAACACCTAACTAATTTGGCAAGTGGAAGAAAATTAGAGGACCCACAATGCGGTTATGTGGCGCTAAGTCATACGGCGATAAAAGAATGGGATTTTAGCAAACGGTGGGACGGATATGGTTACCCAAACCATCGCATCCTAATGTCCAGCGATAAATTGTGGAGAATTACAGAAATCCCAGTTAGTTCTATTTACGAGGGGCAAAAATCAGGAGTCAAAATTTGGCGATTTTTGCCAAAAGTAGCCTGCCTTCTGTGGTCCGGTTTGATGAAAAGGGGTAGTCAATGGTACATTTGGCAACCTCTGCAAAAATTAACACATAGGTCGAAAGAAGGGGAAGGGCAATTAGAGGCAAGGAAGCCTTTTTATCCAATCCATGGAATGAAGGAGATTCTTCTTTCAACTGCCTTTTTCTTCGGATGGATTTCATTGGGGATTGGCGGCTTTTTCCTTTACCGGGGAGATTCTAGAGCCTTGCTGCTTCCTATTCTAGGCATCGTGGCTTTCTGGCTTGCCCGCCTTGCCGATAAGATATTCATTGAACAGAAACTCTTGCAACGGCATTATGAACGCAATAATGAATGAAAAATATCTCCACAAACTCAACCCAAGTATGTAGGCGGATAGATGATTGGAGGGAACTCTATAGAATTTGGGAATGTTGAAGGGTTGAGTCAGCCTGCAAAGCAATATGTGGGGAGGGAGTAAAGAAATTCTCTTAGCCTACAAAAGCGACCTCAGCAATAATAGTCAGAAGACTCTTTGGGCAACCAGTCTGACATTATTGGCCATTTTCTCCTTCTATGACTTGCAAATCGCACAGGCAATCAACCAACCTGCAAGTGGATTTGGCAATTTTCTCGCTGACTTCGGACTTATTCTTGGACACATCCTAATTATCTGTGCAGCGATCATTTATTCCTTTCAAAATACAAAAAACGCAAAGATTTTTGCAACCTTAATTTTGCTCTTTGAGGCATATTTGGTAAATGTGAATTATGGAGCAGTTGGCGGCACTGCAACTATTATTTTGTCCTTCATTGTAGCGAAGTTCTTTTTTCTGGCAAATCCACAATTGACTCATCCGAATATAAAAACTGGCGCTAAATATTTGTGCATCTCAGCCTTAGTTTACCCCTTTATTTTTGTACATTCACTAAAGGTAGTTTGGGGACGAATCCGATTTAGAAACCTCTCAACCGACTATTTAGAATTCTCAAGATGGTTTGAACCACAAGGAGTCACAGGCGGACATTCCTTCCCATCAGGACATACAGCGATGGGGGTAATGGCTTGTTATGTAATACTATTACTTCCTAAAAAATACCATACTACCGCTCTTCTGCTGACTGTTCCTTGGGCTTTGGCCGTTGGCGCATCACGAATGATTATTGGTGCACATTATGCAAGTGATGTGACTTTTTCATTGTTAATTGGTTTCAGCATCTTGTTGTTTCTAAATCGAAAACTCAACGAAACCGTATGAGGAAATGGTAATCCGCAATCCATTTGCATCATACAATAGTTAGTGGTTGTCTGCGAATCATCCAACATTTGCAACAGTTGGAGTCTGGTCTGCGTAGAGGAATTCAAGATACGCAGCCCACATCACAAATTCAATACTATTCTCTAATTCCTCTTGGCCTCCAACCATTTGCACCATGTTGTCAAGTGTGTCAGAGGGACTATGATAGGCATCGTAATCATCATCATATGCGCCAAGATGGAAAATTGTCTGGGCACCGAGATTTCTAAAAGTAACGTGGTCTGAACGACCAAAAGTATCCTCATGAACGTCAAGAGTCAAATTCTCATGCTCACCCCAGTGCTGGTCACAACCAGCGCCATAAGTGCCATCAATAGTCAAGTTTTTTGGCGCTTGAAGGATGTCAAAGTGTATGTATTCCATAACTTCTGTAATCGGTTGTTCAACCACCTCTGGGTCTTCATCGGGCCCACTCCAAGCATGGTATGGGTAAGGCTCACCAGTCGGTTTGAGAGCTGGCCAAGAAACACCCATCATATCCATATTTATGTAAAAGCGTAATTCTTTATCGTGTGGTAAGCAATAATCACAATCATTAGTTGCAAAAGCCGAAGAACCTCGCAAGCCTTCTTCTTCAGAAGACCAAAGGCCGAGGAAAGTGTCGCATTCCACTTCCATGTTGACTAATTCGCGAGCGAAAAGCATCATTGAAACTGTTCCTGCCGTGTTATCGTATGCACCCTCGTAAGTACCTCCTCCTGGTGGGCCTCCCGGTGGAGCGATGTCCATGTGTGCACCCATGCCCTGCACACACTCGCTTGAGCGTCCGCGCTTCCAAGCGATGATGTTAACCGATTCGGGTTGAGTTGGATTTAGATGATCGATGACGCGTAAAATATGAGTTTCATAGCCAAGACCTTCAAAGTGTCCTTGGAAAAAAGATACCGCCCTTTCAAATGCTGGATTTGGCGTTCCCATCCATCTGTTAATATAGCCACCACATTCAGTTGAATCACTGCATACACTTGTGATGAAATCCATTTTTTCAAACCAATCTTTACCAGATATTATTGGGTCGCCAGCAACTATTTCCAATTTCATTGATTTGCCATTTACTTCAATGCTGACATTTCCAGTGGTTGTTGGTGGAACCATTATTTGTCCGTGGACATCGGTTCCATTTGCTACTATTTGACCCGAGAGAATGACACTGCCATTAACGATTAGAATTATTATCGCAGGAACTTGGATTGCTATGTCACCCCGCATAATGAAATCATGAGTTTCCCCACTGCGCAAGGGGTTCTCACCCGCCGGAGATTGCTCAATTTCAAACTCAAACTGCTTCAAAGTGCTTGAATCTTCGCTACCGAAGCAGCCGGATAATGGGGCACTTAGCATTATCAATACTAAGAAAACCGGGGCGATAAAGCGCTGGCTCAAAGCAGAGTGCATGATGTGGGCCTTTAGCCTCTGTGTAATGACTCTTTGCAAACCGAGTCAATGGAGGATTCAGGTAATCTGGTGGGTCCGTCCGGATTTGAACCGGAGTCCAAGCGTCCCAAACGCTCGAGTATAGGCCAAGCTAACCCACGGACCCGTATCCACGCCGACACGCCCACCCCTTTTCATATTCACTCAAGAACAACCCATGAATTATCGCTCTTTCGAAGGATGAAACCTTCGGCTTCAGCCCAATCAATAACCTCAGTTGGAGTCAGGCTAATGTTGGCATTAAAGCAGGCGGTTGCAAGGTTATCAAAAGTAACGAGGCCATTATCACCCACGGATTCTCGCAAGATATTTACCGCCATTATTGGGTCGCGCAAGTCTTTCGCATTGGGTTCTTCAAGAGGGGGTAGTTTTGATGCGAAATCAGCACGTAATTGCTCAGGCATATTAGCTATTGAAATCGCCCGTTGGAGTTCTTGAGGAGAATTGGCATGGCCGACTACCGTAATGTGAATATCGGCAGTTCGCCCACATCTAGTGCAACGAGCATTTTTGCCCTTTGCTCGGCCATAGCATTGCTTGCATCCTGGGCAAAGCAAAACATCCCAATTTGGCGGTTCCACATCTTCCGAACAATGGCGATAGAACTCAAACATTGCGGTTGTAAAATAATTTTACTCGTGCTTTGGATACTTGCGTGATTACATACTGAAATCAGTACCACTGTCATCCTGTTGACGACGGGCACCTGGACGCATTGCTTTAGCAGCAGGCGCTTTGTGGGCAATCTCGGCTTTCTGGAAACCAGGAGAAGCACCACGGCTACGAGTTCGACCAGTTCCGCGACCTCCGCCGAAATTAAGAGAATTAGGCATAATCAAGGCAGCAATTGCAACACCATGATGATCAGGGCCGGCGGTTACTTCATCGACTGCGACATCAAATCCAGTAACTTCCAAATCACGGCTGGCTAAGCGGCGTTGTAAATTCCGCTTCAATAATAACTCGGTTTCCTCATAATCCAATTCCGTTGTTAAAGTAGCAACAATGGCACACTCATCTCCCTCAGGAGTGGTAGCACTTGCCCAAGCAACACCTGCACATGCAGTAGAACCATCATAAGCATTTGCGACCACCAAATGGCACTCAACAAGAGAACCCATCGGAAGGTCCTCCGGAGGTACTGCAGAGAATCCCATAGGTAACATTGCACCCTCTACGCGGATGAGACGACTGTCTCCTAACCCAAGTTCAACCAGTCCTTGGTCATAGGCATCCACTTCATTTTCACCCCACGGGGCAACCGCAGTCATAAGCCAACCAGGGCATTCGGCGGTGGGTCGGGATGGCGAGGCGGCTGAGAACATAGGTGCACAGACAAGGGAGGGGTTCATGAAACCGGTGGTTCACGAGCCCCTAATGCAGGCGATTTCGCGAGGTTTATTGTTCGGCGGTGGCGGAATCCTTCTGCTGGTTGCGGCGCTCCTCAATATTTCAGATTCAACTCAATTGTTGATTACTGTATTAATTATTTATGCTGCGGCACTTGTATTTGTAATTCTTTTTGGAAATAATCAAACACCTAACGAGAGCGAAACTGCGAATGTTGGCGTTCTTGGACACAACCTAAGCAATCAGGTAAATACTCAGGATTACGATGGGAGTGAAGAAAATCAGTTGGTTGATCCTTTGGATAATGGATTTGACATTCCACTCCTATAATGTGAGTGGGTGAGGGACATCCGTGTTCACTCTGCCGAGGTAGAGTGTGTCTATTTCGTGTTGTATGTGAGATTTGTTGCATTAAGAATAGGTGAATGTGTGTTCAATATCCATTGCCCATAGTTCTATGCCGCTGCTTCCATCATCCGCATCAAAGTAGATTGTAGCACCGACCAATATTGCTTCCATGCCATATCCAGGGACACTGTCGCCACTCCCGCTGTTGATATCAGCCACCTGCCAAGTTGAAGAGGAGGTGGTGCCATGCGCCCATAATTCGTAGCCGCTGCTTCCATCATTCGCACCGAAGTAGAGCGTATCACCGACTAATATTGACATGTAAATTCCAACTTGACTGCTGCCGGTGCCGCTGAAGATATCAGCCACCTGCCAAGTTGAGGAGGTGGAGGTGTCATGCGCCCACAGTTCGCTACCACTACTTCCATCGTCCGCACTGAAGTAGATTGTATCACCGACTAATTTAGCCATAATTCTTGATTGGGCTGGGGTCCATCCGGGGTGACTGCCATTGCTCCCGCTATTGATATCAGCCACCTGCCAAGTTGAGGAGTTGGAGGTGTCATGCGCCCATAGTTCGTTGCCGCTGCTTCCATCATCCGCATCAAAGTAGATTGTATCACCGACCAATATTGCTTCCATGTGTTGTCCGGGATAACTGCCCGTAAGGCTGCCGCTGTTGATATCAGCCACCTGCCAAGTTGAGGAGTTGGAGGTGTCATGCGCCCACAGTTCCTTGCCGCTGCTTGCAGTATTCGCACTGAAGTAGAGCGTATCACCGACTAATATTGCCATGTAACTTCCAACTTGACTGCTGCCGGTGCCGCTGAAAATATCAGCCGCCTGCCAAGTTGAGGAGTTGGAGGTATCATGCGCCCACAGTTCTCTGCCGCTGCTTCCATCTTGAGCACTGAAGTAGATTGTATCACCAACTAATATTGACATGTGGTCACCGGGGTCACTGTCGCCACTCCCACTGTTGATATCAGCTGCCAGCCAGGTTGAGGAATTGGAGGTGTCATGCGCCCACAGTTCCTTGCCGCTGCTTGCAGTATTCGCACTGAAGTAGATTGTATCGCCGACCAAAATTGATATGTCTTGTCCGATATAACTTTGAAGAGAGCCGCCGAAATCAAGCACCTGCCAAGTTGAGGAGTTGGAGGTATTATGTGCCCATAGTCCGCCACTCGCACTGAAGTAGAGCGTTTTGCCAACCAATAGTGACATGTAATATCCGGGGTCACTGTCGCCACTCCCACTGTTGATATCAGCTGCCAGCCAAGTTGAGGAGTTGGAGGTATCATGCGCCCATAGTTCCGCACCGTTGCTATATTCAAACGCACTGAAGTAGAGCGTGTCACCAACCAATATCTTCATGCCCAAAGAGCCGGGATAACTGTTGGTGGTGAAACCATTACCGTTATTGATATCGTCAATTTGCCAGACTACGGGTTTGCTGCAATAGGTTGTTGTATAGTCAACTTCTCCTGATTCAAGTACGCTATTTTGGGCAGTCCCACCACCATCGCCGTCGTCAAGACCTTGCATCGTCACTCGCCCACCGGCAGTGCATCCTAATGATGCTGCTGGGGCTGAAATGCTGGTAAGCATGATGTTGGGAGAAGCGCTTCCATTTGTGCCGCCATTTTGACCAGGTATTCCTTGTGGTCCTGCGGCTCCATTACAAATATCTACCGACATAATAACTTCAGTCATGTCGAGAACTCCATCTCCATTACTATCATCACCGATTTCAAAGGAGTTTCCTCCGGTAGTGCAAGTAGTGCTTGATAGGATTCTAATTAGGGTGGAAATACCGTCAGTTCCATTTGCACCATCTGCACCGGCGACACCATCTGCACCGGCGACACCATCTTGACCTGAAATATCAATTACTTGCCATCCGCTACTTGTGCAAACTTGAAATTCTGAATCTGCATCAATATAATACAATCGGCCGTTTGTCGTTGAATCACAAGTAGGTAAATCAGATGCAGTAGAGGCAAAATGAACTTGCCAGTCATCTAAAGTATCTGTTGGCGTGTCATCTGGATTATCATCGACTGGATCATCGCCACCGAAGCATCCTGTAAGCGGGGCAAGCAAAAGTATCAGGCATAAAAGCAGAGGTGTTGTGTTCTTCATGTGCCGCACAAAGAGTATATATTAATAAGATTTCTTGCGACATACCTCTATTTCTGAGGTGAGGATTTACGCAGTAGATTACTATTAGCGGTTGCCCAATAAGGAACCGATTGCAGAAATTATGTGAGTGGGTGGGGAACTCCCTTCTCTCCAAGAGTCCACTTGAGAGTCTTAACGACCCCTTCAAGTGCTTTGAAATTCCTTGCTCCCTCTTTCATACCGTCGCGGTCACCATCTCGTTGGCATTGTTCAAACCAAGATTTCCACTCGGCCATCCTCGCTTCTGCCTTTACCAGCATTTCCTCAATCTCCTCCCAAGTTCGGTTATATGACCTCTCGGGGGTGGAGTCTTCCCATCCAGTCATAAATATTCGCACTTTATTTTGGTATATGAAGGAAGTCCCGACATTAGTCAAAACACAAAAATTGTCATTTTAGAAAAATGATTGATTATCGCCTTCAAAGTGGTACAAAATAAAAATAATTTGTACACCTTTTGGAAATTAATTTCCGTAAAGCGGAAGTTAATGTGAAAAACTATCAATTTACAATTATTAACTGAAATCCACTAATCTTTCTTTACTGAACGACCTCGATTTCCACGAGCGGTAGCAAAGGAACTCACTCTGGCCTTCTTTTTTGGCTTTGTTCGTCGCGTCCCATCTCCTCCCAAAGAATCAGTAGAAGTTGTGCCTCCAACCGATAGAGAACCGGAAGAAAGTAATTCACTCACCAGTTCATTAGCGACATCCTCATCATCAGCCCCACTTTTCAACTCATCAGTAACTGCCGCATTATGTTCGGTCATCCAAGACTTGCGCTCTTCATGTTGTACCTTTAACTCATTTCGGGCTTCGGTAACTTGGTCCATTAATTCAGACATTTTACCATGAATCTCATCTGCTTTTCCTCTCTCTTCAAGGAAACCATTGTGAAGTCGGTCGCCCTCTGCTTTTAGGAAGTCGCGTTGCTCAAACATTCCATCTAACACCTCACTCATAGCATCTGAAATCTTTACTTGCTCAATCATTGCTTGGTGGGAAACATCTGCTTCAGCCTTTAGTGTTGCAATTGCTTCGTCAATATTAGACAAGTCAATCTTTACCATCTCAAATTTCTTTATTGAGGGCTCCAATTCTGCTTGCCTTCGCTTTAACTCCTTAATTGCCTTGATCATGTTCTTTTCTTTTGATGGAGTTAATGTACCACCAGTTTCAAACCTTTTTTCTAACATTGAAACTTCGGACAAAATTTTATTGTATTCCCCAACAACTGAACCCTCTTTCTTGGAATTACCACGGTTTCCGCTCTGTTGTGCATAGAGGTCGCGTAGTTGTGCTTGCATTGCATTACGGCGCTCCTTATGTTGATTGATTAATTCGCGAACTGCTTTTCGTTCTTCGAGTTTTTCATCAAGTGCAATACGATGATCTTTGTAATGTGTTTGCACAGCATTTCTCTGTTCTGCAAAACGCTTCGCAGCATCATTGAAATTATTTCGCACATCGCGCATCTTGCGCACCTTTGCTTCCATCTCATGCAACCTATCATGCAGGTCTGCATCGGGGCGTTCTTCCTTTTCCTGACCTTTGGCCATGAGCCTTGCGAAGTGCTTTATGGTTTCAAACCTACCCTGCCCAGTCGATTTCAATAATACGATTGCCAAGTGCCCTGCCTCGACACTGCGATAGACAATTACAGTGGTTCATTTCAATGAGTCAATGAATGATTCACTCTATTTTTAGAAGGAAATAACATTCTGCTGAATATTAAAAGAAACCAAACTGCTTCAATAATGCACTAACAAGAACGATTATTCCTGTAGCAAAAGAAAGGACTCCGGTACCAGATGAAAGTCGACGATTATATTCAGAGCGAACTCGGACATTGATTTGACGACCCGAAATTAGGTCTCCATCCATTTCTTCAAGCCGAATTGTAACTGTAGCTTCACCTAGACGTTCTGGTAATAGAGTTTGCCAAACGAAGGTACCCATGTCTAATAGATTTGACATTAGATCGAGGCCTTCATCAGCCACCGCGACTCCCTCTATAGAATTGTCAGAAGGCATGATAATCCCCTTCCCCGGTTTTAATGCACAGGTGAAAGAGAAATTACTCGGACGGAAATCAGGACTCAGAATACGAATTACTACTTTACGCTCCACATCACTATTGTTGAATAATAGGCAAAAGAGATTTGCACTATCAAAGACAATGTTTTCCATATCAACATCAAAAATTAGTTCCTTTTGGTTTAAATCATTGAGCGAATTCTTGAGTTTGATTCGTAGTCGTTCAACCAGCCGGAAGAAAGCAGGGACTCTTTCGGTTACTCGGCGTAACAGATGAGTCCACAATTCTTCATCAAAAACTGAGTGATGGGCAATAGACTCCCATGTTTCATCTCTAATTATTTTAAGTAATTCGTTACGGAATAATTTGGTGTTTAGCAAACCTTCGCGATGGAAGTAGTGCAGGGCCAAAAATCGTTCAGTTGCCATGATTGGACTAATGCCTTGACGTAGAGATGAATTGAATTGAACCAAGAATTCCTCAAATTGGCTGGCCAATCGAGGGTCCATGTGAGTAGTCAGTAAATCGGTCCACACGCGGTCCAATGTAGCTGGGTGAATTGGAGGGTCGTATGCATCAATTAGACCCCAGCGTTCACTGGCATTGTAAGGGCGACGGCTAAGTATCAAATGATGTCCAATGCTAAAAAGGCCAAATGAAGTAGCCAATAAGACTAGAGTTGACGCAATATTGCTCGTTATGCTAACCCAAAGTGCAGAGAGGTTAAGAATCAATAAACAAGTGATAATTCCAATCGCCATATTTCGTTGTTGAATAACCCCAGATGTATGATGTTTCAATGTACTTGTCCCATGCATGCTTTCCAACGGGCGACCTTCAAGGCGATACCTTTTTGTTTCTAATCGGAAGATTTTGTGAGTCACTACATACCTCTGTCTAACAATTACTAGGGTTATGAGATGGCCAATAAATATTACAAAGGCCAACAGAGATGTAGCCGTTGCGAAATTTATCCCTAAAGAACCTTCAGCACTATCCAGCCACCATGCCGGCGAGGAGGATAGGTTGAACCATGCCATGAACATCATCAAAGTGCCTACGGTAGGAAGGATTACCAATAGGTGGATTCCTTCGGTTAGTAATAGACGATCTAACTTCACCAGTTTTTGCTCCTGATAAAGCAGTTTGTCTCGAGAAATAATCGTATCATTTATTCTTGCTTCAGCATTTACATTTAGAGGTAATGCATCATCCAATTCATCAGATGGCGGCTCATCATGTGGTTTCGCATCACCAATAGTAGCATCTGACTGTTCGGCAGATTCAGTTGAAACTGCACTTTCGTCTCCCTCACTTAGTAATTCCATATGCTGAGCTAATTCAGCATCACCAGACTTTTCGATGGTCGGTGGTGCAGAATGGGCTGGAGTGGAAGGAACTGTTTGATCAATGGGTTGCGGTAAGTTCTCATCGTCCATTCTACTCACTCCTATTTCTGTCTAACACTTACGCAACAATATTTGAATGCCAAATTTTGCAGCAATTTTCAATTCGGACCCGCCAATACTCCAAGTATCGGCGGCGACTTTATTCATGATACACCCAATGCTGATTCCTAATGCAGCACATGCATCACCCTCGGACTTAGAAAGCAAAAATGCTACTACTTCGCCCTTTTGGCCAACTTCAAGAGTGGCTGCTGAAAAAAGCATATCAGTATCTGATAATTGCACACCATCGGTTTCCGAAAAACTAGGAATTGGTTTACCCTCTGGATTTGTTTCAGGATAATTGAGGATTTTGGCAAATGTCATTTCCAAATCATCATTTACTGCATGTTCTAACATGCAAGCAGTTTCATGAACATCACCTTGGAAGTGGAGAACATCAATGAGAAAGGTTTCAATTATGCGATGTCGGCGCTTCACTGCCCGCCCCCTTGACAATCCTATTTTTGTGAGTGATGACCCCTTATATTTTTCATAATTAACAAAACCATTTCTTGCAAGACGTTGAACCATTTCAGTCACTGAGGCAGGACTTACTCCTAGGGCCTTTGCCATGTCGCCAGTTCGCACAGAAAGTTCGGAATTCTTTTCATAGAACTCGTACATTGTTTCCAAATACTCCTCCTCAAATTCCTTAAAATGTCCTTCGCCCATCGATTTCACCTCATCCGATTATTGCCATAAATTCTTTCTTACAGGCAGGGCATCTCGCCCTTGCCGGTCGCTTTTCAAGCGGGACTCGAAGTCTGGAATCACAAGAAGGACAGGATAAAATATCCTCAGTGCTAGATACCACTGAATCATTTTCGCCCTCATCATTATTTGTCGCAACTGGGCCTCTCCCTTTTGAATTGGGCAGTTCCTTTGAATCTACAGAATCAGCCTGACTGGTGGGTGATGGTGCCGGAGTAGTTTTAGTGGCCGGTGCTTCAACAAGTGCTGTGACAGGGAATTGATGTTTACATGCGGGGCATCTAGCAGTCCCGCCAAATGTTTCTGGAACTGAAAGACGTTGTGAACATGCAGAGCATTCAACTTCACGGTTTTTCACTTTTTGTTTCCCCTCGCCCTTAGAAATCGATGAACTCGAAGAATGCCCTTTTGTTTGACGAGTAACTTTTAACTTACCTGTGGAAGAATCGGCATCACCTTCTTGCTTCCAAGTATATACGAGACGGGAGACAATTGCGATGACAATCGCTACTACCAGACCAATTCCAATATCGAACCAGGGTATTTCAAAACTCGCTGAATCATCAACAAGCATGGAGCCTGAAAGATAACTTTGATCAGATGAAATAATTTCATTTCCAACTGCCCACATGCATGTCAAATCAACAACAGTTTTCCCTGGCCATGATTCAACTGTCAATTCTTGGCTCATTGTCGCTTCTTTGGCTATTGGTTCAGTTTCTATTTCTGCCAATAATACTCCATTGGAATTTTGCAGGCGTAACACTCCGGCTGAACTTGCAGCACCACCGTCATTTATCAAATTGCAAGTTACTACGGCAGAAGTGCCTTCATCTGGGCGAGGCGGAGATGGCATTTCATTGAGAGATAATGAAAGTTCAGGACGGGCTGAAGGTATTGTAGCAGTAGCAATATTATCTCCGATATTTTGCCAGTTAATTGGGGATAGGCGAACAAAAACCTCGCCTTGAGACTGTAAATCTCCAACTTGAGAAGTAATTTGACGCATCCCACTTTCTAGATTCAAAGAGTAAGATTGCCGAATTTCTTCTGAACCATCTATTACGACTCCTAATTCCACACCGACTTCACGCGATTTCCCTGAGGATAATTGAATTGACCAGATAAAAGACACTCCATCGTCAACATCCCAAGCAACCGCTTCAATAGAATGACTAAGGCTTTGGGAAGGGCTGATGTCAAGGGTACGCACACCACCTAATTCAGTTGAAACCAAACCATCAAGACTTTCCACATACCACGAAATGTTAGTACTTGAAGAATCGGCTAATACATATTCTACGAATAATTCTGCAGATGCGCCTGCTTCAATACTGACTGGCTGCCCAACACCAGATGCTGAACTGCCAAAGACGAGGGCGGCTGAACCGGACTGATCTCCTGAATTATGGACGAGTACAGAGACTCGAAGAAGGTCACCCACATGCCAAGGACCTCCTTGTAAAACTAGACCACCACCGCCGGCCATTCCGAATTCTGCTGCTTCCATGTCAAAGAAATAGGTCACTGAGGAAGTTGAAGAGGAGGAAATTCGCCCCCCATTTAGTAAACTACAGGATAAATTGCCTGGGCTCGCACTGACATTTAGTGAGTGCTGCCATACCTGCCCAACTTGGATGGATAGGGCTGAAGAAAAAACTTCGGTTTGATTTGTTGGCAAGGTGCAAACAATATCACCACTCCAATCATCTTCACCGCTATTGCTGGCATTAAGTAAGAAATTAGCGGCGGAGCCAATTTCAGCGGCGGCGGCATCATCACTACTTATTTCAATGGAAAGTAGAGGCAGTGGCGGCGGCGCAATAACAAGAGAATATGCGACATTATTGTCTGAACCATCTGTATCTCCACTTACATTAATACTAGCATTAAGGAAAATCATCCCCTCAAGAACCACACCAACTGGAACTTCAACTAGATAGGTAGAATCCGCAAGAATAGAAAAAGTAGAATTATTGTATACATTACTTCCTTCCCATGCTGAAAAGGAAACCGTTGCATTAACATCGCCGAGATTTACCACTGGAACCATTACTCGCAATTCATCACCATCGCGAACCGAGGCGCCGGTTTCCGAACCATTGGAATCAAAAGCAATATCTGTCCACTGGTTTGAATCGGCAAGGCCTACAGAAAGAGGGCGCAAACGCATCACATAGAAATTTTCACTCACCGACCACCCAGTAGAGGGAGAAGAAGAAATATCTCCGGATAGAGTTAGATTAAGTGAATAAACTCCAACAGGAAGATTTGAAATTTCACGCGAAACAATAACGGCTGAATCATTCGTCAGATTGATTACCTCATCAACTTCGAATACTGCAATGCCTTCTGGCGTCTGTAAACTGAGATTCAATACACCATCTGCTGAATCACCGCCAACCTCTGAAACAGTAAGGTTTACCCAAACGCTTCCAACTCCGACGTCACCATTGCCCTCAAGAGATACTGAGTTCAATTCAAAGGCTAAGCTGCCGGCGCCTGCTGCATTCACTATAGGGGCTAATAAGGTAAAAACGAGAAGCCCCAAAATGAGTCCGACAAGCCTACCTCTACCGCCCACAAAACCACCTCCGCCTATGAGCCTCAAATGTGTTGCCCCATTTAGTAGGGTTTCGCTAACATTTATCCCCACCCGTCCGGTCGCCGCAGCCGTTCCCCATGGATGCAGAGACGCTTTTAAAAATCACGCCCGAGTTTTTGGCCAAGGCAATCATGCATAAACACGAGCGTTTAATTGAGGAATTGCCCCCAATTATTGCGGCCCGTCAAAATGAATTGGACACTTCTGAACCTTTGGCAAAACAGGCACGAAAACAACGAGACGAAATCAATGTAAAAGTTGCCAAACTAAAGACAGAAAGAAATGACTGCACCGCTAAAGCGAAGGTTCAAAGACTATTGGCTAATGACCTAAGAGCGACCTTAGAAAGTGAAGGGAAATTGAAGAATCCAGACCCAAAATGGGCTCGTGAAAAGTTAAATGATGACATAATTAATTTGGAAAATGAATTGCAAACTCAAGCAGGTGACCACAAGAGTGAACAGAAGGTTTTGCGCAAAATTCGCAACCTCCAAGCGGAGCACGGCGTGTGGGTAGCCAGTAGAGTGGCAAATAATCCTGAAATGAAGGATTTCGCCGATGCCAGTGAGAGTATGAAGCGACTTTACGACCAAGCCGATAAGGCACATCAAGCAATGCTTGAATTGGTAGAGGAAAATGAGCAACAACATGAATTTTATTCCATGCACGAGGAGGCGCGAAGAGGTGCAAATAGCCAACTACAACGCACCGAGGCTGCCTTAAAGACCTCCACAATCGCAATCAATAATTGGCAAGGACGTCTTGAAAAGGGATTTGTAAATTTGCTCAAAGATGCTGAGCAAGTAAAAGCCGGTGGAAATTCAACCATCGCAATTCGCAGAAAGGCAAAACTTGCCGCTGAAGCAGCGGTTGAAGTACAGGAGGAGGAGTAATCATGTCTGATGAAGAATCTCAACCTGAAGAAATACCCACTCAAACCGAGGCTGAAGTCCAAGAGGCAACAGATGTACCCGCTGTACCACAAGACACCTCTACAACCGAAGAAAACTCTGCATCCGAGTCATCCTCCGAAGTGGTTATTACCGCTGCGGAAGAATCCTCTGAAGCAAACGACGACGATTCTAGCAAACAAGCCGAAGGGAAATCGAAGCAGGCTGCAAAATCTGCAAAGAAAGAGGCAGGAAAGGACAAAAAGAAACCTCGCAAGGACTTATTCAAGGACCTTAGAGACCGCCCCAAGCATGAAATTGAAGAAGAATTGAAAGTGCTACGCCGCCGTCAATCCGTGGCAAAGGCTGAATTTGAATCGTTAAGTAATGAACGGCAACGCCAGATTAGCATCGTTCAAGCAATTCGCGGTGCGATTGCCGAAACCAAGGGCATCAGATCAGAACACAAAGGGATAATTGGCACAATAGGCGGGCGTGAAAAGGATATTCGTGAACTTAGAAGCACAAGGGATTCCATTAATGCAAAAGTCGTATTACCACTTCAAAATATTGAGGAAGAATTACTTAGAACCTATGAGAACCTGACCGCAGAAATGAAAAATATGCGCTACCCCGGAGTTAAGCAAGAAGAAAAATTATTTTCCTTTTTCTTTGAACTTCAAGAAATGCACAAACTCGCAACTATATCAAATGACTCTCACCAAATGATGATTACAGAAATCACCGACCAACGAACTGCAATTGCAAACCTGCGCCTAAAAGAAGCCGAACACGATGATGTTGTAGGTAAATTGTCTGATGAAAAGCCAGGGATGAAGGGTGTGAAAGCAACACCTTGGGAAGAAAAGGCATACAATAGGCAGATAATGAAATTACTCGACGAGATAAAAAATAAGCGCAAGGAAGTTCACGGAATTAATCGCGAAGTTGGGCGCTTAGATGCTTTCATTCGAGTTGACCGCAAAAAATCGCAACAATCCGGCGGCCGAGGTGGAAATTCATACAAAGGACGCCAGCACAAAGGGCCAAACGTAAGTGAAATTCGGCGCAAGGCAGCATCTGGCGAATCAATGTCGCTAGCTGATCTTGGTGCATTGATGAGTTCTGGTGGTCTTTCAACAATCAAACCAGAGCACTCAAAGGATACCCGCCGTTCAAAGAAAAAATCACTAGCACAAAAGAAAATTGGGGCATCACGAGGTTCGCGTAGTAGCCGTAAGCCAAGTGCTGATGCAAAGCGTAAACGCTGATTCAATACTTCGCCGCAATACCACAGCGCATTTTTCCTTCGGAAAATGAGGGCGCCGCTAATCTCTCACCCTACCTATTGCATCCAACCCTATGTGAGAAGGGAGAGGCGTTGGTTTCTTCACCCACTACACCCTCCGGCATTTGATGGAGGAATATTCATGGGTGCCATCTCCTCCAACGAGTGACTTGACTCATGGACAATTACTTGCAATTCGTGATTTGTTAGTAGCAGAAACTGACGAGTACTATGCCCTTGCAGCGCTATATTCACTCCCTATTAGTTCCGCTGCAGGAAGTCTAATTCTAATTGATTCAAAGGAAAATATCAAGGGTATTTTGTGGTCAATGATTATTGATGAAAATACAGTACGGATTCTTGCCTTTTGCATCAATAGCGACTTGCAAAATATTGGATTGGGAACACAGGCTTGGAATGAGTTTGCCATTTTAGTTAAATCCAAGGGTAAATCAACTGTATATTTAGAAGTAAAGGCAGAAAATGAAGGTGCAATTAATTTCTATAGAAAGGTTGGCTTAAATGAAATTGCAATTCTATCAAAATACTATCATAGCAGCATTGGAATCATCATGCAGGGCAATCTCTAAGCAGCCGAATATTCAGAAACCAAGGGCAATAAATATGGAGTAATCACTCGTGGAATGCCTGATGCTGAAGTCCCTCCTTGCAGATATCGTCGCACAAGACGATGTTTATGGTGCAGCAATTATTGACCAATCGGGCTTTGCAATTGAAGCAAATCCCCAGGGACCAGGGCTTGAAAAGATGGCGGCGAATGTCACAATGTTACTCATTGAAACCCAAAGACTCAATGCACAGAATTCACATACCGAAACTGATGCAAAGCAAAATGAAAATCAGACCACCCTTACTCTTCTTGCAGAACGAGGAAATATTCTCCTCTTTCCTTTAGCCAACAACTGTAATTTGCTAATCCATACCTCGCATGGAACTAATTTGGGAAAAATTCGTAACCATGCACAAAAACTGAGCCCACGAATATCGGCACTTCTCTAGCGTTCTACTGCCAGCCTTCAATCTATCAATCATTATGCTTTGCTTGCAAATACTCCCTGCATTTGGCAGGAATGAAAATATACATTATATTAGTCAAATAATGGACCCAATATTATTGGCCCATGTGGCCCAACATCAAGCGCTTGCTTTTCCATTGAATGGCGGACATGGCGCAGTTTTTCCACCTGCATTGTTCGAACGATTTGTCCATTTCTGCGGTCAACTCCCATCTTGATAATTCCATCTGCCAAGAAACCTTCATTCCCTTGCAATTCAGCATATTCGCCATATTGGCGCTCGGTCAATATTATCACATTTAGTTTCTGTTGGCGCAAAAAGTCAAAGAACTCAAACATCTTATTTCGCATGCTGTCATTAACAGTTGTTAAACTGTATATTGCACCAAGTGAATCCAAGACAAAGGTTGTAAATCTCTCACCATGTTGTTGCTTAAAATGTTCGATCATTCTGCGGGTGAACTTTAGATAATCCATGCCTGCATTTTCACGACGTAATTCCGTGAAATCAGTGATTTGAAGGTTGTGAGGTGGATGTATCCCCAATGACTCCGCACCTCGCAATAAAGATTCAACAGTTTCTTCAATCGTACAATACAATCCAAACTCGCCTGTGCGCGACAAATGATTACTCATTACGGTAAGAGCAAATCCTGTTTTCATCGAACCCGGCGGGCCAGTCACCAATGTGACATATGGTGCACGAATATCTCCAGTCATCACTCGGTCCATTCCTTCAATCCCATTTAGCAACATATGAACGATACCTCCCACCCACATCAATCGCTTAACTATTGGCCTTATACAATTGCAATTATTTCATTATTACAATATTATTATTTTGCGGCAATTGTTGAAAAATAATATGTTTATGGGTGCAAAGAAATGAAATCAAAGCCGCATGGATTAAAGAGGGGGGTCGGGTCGGCAGAATGGCCGAGATAGAGATATCTCGCCCGCGGAGTTGATGCAATATGGCAACATTGAAGGATATTCTTGATGAACCACGAAAATTAGTTGATAAAAAAGCAACTGAATTCCGCAACATCCGCGATGAATGGAATGCGAAAACTAAAGAACACCTCATCAAGAGAAATACCCTAAATGGTGAGGTCCGTGAACTCATTGAAAATGTAAAGCAACAACGTGAAATTCGGGAGAGAATGAACGAGGAAGTCCGCGCCCGGAAGTCAGAACGAAATGTTATTGACAAGAAAATTAGAGAAATGAAGGACTCAATGGATACTGGAAAGGATGAAACTAAGAAAAAGGAGGGCCCTCGCGACAAGAAAGGACGCCCAATCACAATCCATACTCTTCGCCGAGAATCTGAACGTCTTGACAGAGAATTCGGAATGGGCTTCCATACGGGGAAAAATGAGAAAAAGGTAATGAAGCGAATGAAGGAAATTCGCCAACAAATCAAAACCATGGAAAAAACTCAAGCCGCAGCAGAAGGTACTGACGAAATGAAGGAAGCGCTTAGTGTAATCAATGCAGAACAAGACGTTGCCCACAATCTAGTCCGCGAAGCAGCATCACAAGCACAACAAGCACACGACCTAATGATCGAGTGGAATGAGCAAGTTGATGCACGACGTGAACTCGCTGAAAGCGCACATCGTAAACTTCGTCGTTCAAAGAAGGAAGCAGATGTCACCCATCACTCATACATACTCTCCTTGAGGTGTTTACATAGCATTCTAAACATGTCACGGGCAATGAGGGAACGGGAGAGAGGAACGGCCCCAACCATGACTGCCAAAGAAGGAACAACTGATTTGATGCAAAAGTTAATGTCAGGACAGACACTTTCTACCGACGAACTTCTGTCATTACAGAAATTCTAAGATGGGTGAAGTCTTTTAGCCGACTTGAATACCAATGGATGGGAGAGACATGCTCAACCAAGATGACATAGCTGCAATCGTAGAGGACTACGACCGCATGAAACTCCGCATCGGTATGACTGCAAGTCATTCTGCACTGGATATTTGTGACGGTAGCATTGAGGAAGGTTTCCAAACTGTAGCCTATTGCCAAAAAGGCCGAGAAAAAACATACTCACAATATTTTAGAACCCAAAGAACCGCAAGCGGGAGAGTAAAGAGAGGCATGGTTGACAAGGCAATCGTATTAGATAATTTCTCAGATGTACTTTTTCCTGAATTCCAACAGGGTATGCGCGACCGTAATATCATTTACATCCCAAACCGTTCATTCACCTCTTACTGTGGGATTTCTGAAATTGAAAACAACTTCCGTGTCCCAATGTTTGGCAGCAGAAATATGCTACGAATGGAAGAACGAACCGAAGAGCAGGATTATTATTGGATTCTAGATAAAGCAGGATTACCATACCCTGAGGCAATCGCAGACCCACAAGACATTGACTGTTTGGTAATCGTGAAACTTCATCATGCTGAGAAAAAACTTGAGAGGGGATTCTTTACCTGTGCATCCTATGAGGAGTACATGGAGAAATCGCAAATCCTAATTAATTCTGGAGTTATAGATGAAGCAAGTCTTGCAGGGGCTCGTATTGAGCGTTATGTAATTGGCCCTGTTTTCAATCTAAACTTCTTCTACTCACCTCTAGAGGAAGAAATGCCAAAACTTGAGTTGCTAGGTGTTGATTGGCGTTTTGAGAGTAGTCTTGATGGGCATGTTCGCTTGCCTGCGCCTCAACAAATGACCATGCCTGCCGACCAAGCAATTCCAGAAATGACTGTAGTTGGACACAATTCTGCTACAATTCGTGAAAGCCTATTGGAAGAGGCGTTCTCGCTTGGTGAAAAATTCATTGAAGCAAGTAAAGAGCATTATGACCCTGGGATCATTGGACCATTCTGCTTACAAACCTGTATTGACAAAGATATGAATTATTCGATATATGATGTTGCTCCGAGATTGGGTGGCGGCACAAATGTTCACGTTAGTGTTGGCCATCCATACGGCAATGCCACATGGAGACAAACAATGAGTAGTGGGAGGAGAATTGCTCTTGAATTGAGAAGAGCTGCAGAGCAAGATAGGCTCCTTGAAGTGCTTACTTAGTCACCTTTCTCAGCACATCCATTGAAACAAGAGAAAAATTATTGGGCTTAAAAGCGCCGCAGTTAAGTGCTATTTCACCCAGTGGATGAAATAGTTTCAAATTGTTGAGATTATATTCTTCTAACCCATTGGAAGGTTGTTTGATCTCGAGCATGCCACATTCCTGAACCTACGGGGTATTCCATCCATTCATTTCCGTCTGAACGAACTTCACCGGTCATGTTTGCAGTAGGTGTAGTTGGAGTCATGGCTTGATCTGAAGCAGTTGGCATCATTACTGCATGAGCGGTTTGGGCAACAGGTCTGCCAAAGGCATCAACTTGCTGAGCAGGTTGGACTGGCTGGGCATAGGCAGGTTGGACTGGCTGGGCATAGGTAGGTTGGGCTTGCGCACCATAATCCCCGGCTACTTGCTCGGCATACATTTCTTCCTCCCAACTATCATCATCATCATCATCATCACCCCGCCGCATTATTGTAAATAGCATAATTAGTACTACTGCAATGATGACAAGAACGACTCCAATGATGGCTAGAGTCGTCGTTGACATTCCAGCAATTCCATCGGAATCGCCAAACAATCCACCAGATGAGGTTCCATTTCCTCCTCCATCATTATTATCCTCAATTTCAATTATCATTTCTGGCGGGCAGCCAAGCCACTCAATTGCAGTAGAGGTGCCGTAATTATCGGGACATACATCAGCATCAAGCCCAGTAGTATTATCACCAAATCCATCACCATCGGCATCGGCCCATTGAGTTACATCAGTTCTAAAGGCATCAGCCCCGTTGGTTGTAAACCAAGTCAATCCATCGGGGTCAGAATAACCATCGCCATCAGTATCAACACAACCTTCTCTATCCTCGGAAGAAGTACCACTTTGGTTTGGACAGGCATCCTTTGAATCACCAATTCCATCACCGTCTATATCTCGGTAATCATCTACATCATTAGGGAAGGCATCGAGAACATCAGCATAACCATCGTCATCGGTATCTCGGCAACCATAGAATTCATCCTTCCAAGAACTACCAAATTCCAAAGGACAAGCATCCTGCATATTTGCAAGGAATAAATACTCGCCAGGCCAATTTTCATTTCTAGTGACTTGCCAAGACTCATTTCCAAAATTGTCTCCATATCCATCTTCATCAAAGTCGGTCCACTGGGTTGAATCATTAGCAACTGCATCTGCTCCATCCTCAACTAACCAAAATGAATCTGGGTCGGAATAACCATCGGAATCCATATCTGGGCAACCCCATCTGTCATCAATCGAAGAACCGGCATCATTCGGGCAATCATCTGGACGAATCCCATCTTGGTTATCACCAAACCCATCACTATCACTGTCTATCCACTGAGTTGAATCAAGAGGAAGGGCATCTTCACTATCTGCCCATCCATCTCCATCTCCGTCTAAACAACCATCCAAGGTTCCGTTATTGGAGGACCCAAATACATCTGGGCAATCATCTGTGATGTTGGCCCAGCCATCACCATCATCGTCGGGGCAACCGAGGTAAGCACCGAGGCTAGAATTTCCGGCCTCGTCAGAACAAGCATCAGAAGAATCATTGACGCCATCACCATCATCATCCGAATCTTCATCTGCATCACGACAACCATCACCATCAATGTCAGATGAAGGCTCACTGACCCACACTGGACGTTGCAATATGGCATGATCCCAATTACTCTTAGGACAGGAATCGTTTGTGTCTTCAACATTATCATTGTCATCATCTAAATCTTCATTTAAGTCGCGGCAACCATCTAAATCCCAATCGGTAGAAGTGTTTTTATCAAGTGGGTCTGAATCTGAAATCCAGCCGATCTCGCCTTGTGGGCAATCGTCACCGGAATTATCAAGGATTGTGTCATTATCATCATCATAATCACATGCATCACCATCTAAATCCTGATCTAAATCTTCCTGCAAGGGGTTTGCATCATTTGGACAATTATCTAAATCATCTGGGATTCCATCTCCATCAGCATCAGCAGCGAGAAGACCTGATGAACTCCAAATATAGGGGTTGATAGAAGCCAATGCGGTTTGTGAACCAGAATTTGTTGAACTGAAATCAATACTGCCACTGAATGTGCCAACAATAGAAATATTCCCTCCATTATCAACTGCAATATCAGCAGCATTATTATCTGCACTTGAATTTGCTCCAAATGCGGAAACCCATGAACCTGAATTGGAGATAATAGCCAAAGCACTATCGTTTGCACCTTGGGAACTGATTGTGTCGGGCCCGAGAGTAATTGAACTTGCACTGGAAATTGACAGAACGCCATTGTCTGACATTGGGTCAACAGCGACATCGGTGACGCGGTCGTAAGTACTACCTCCAACAAGAGCAGACCAACTCCAAGTGTTTGGAGTTGCAAGTTTTGCAACCCACCCACTCGTATCCCCGCCAGGTGAATTGAGGGTAGTGGAACCAAAAGTAATGCTCGAAGTGAAAGTCCCCCCGAGGAATAAATCGCCGTTTGTAAATTCATCAATTCCATAGATAAAACTGTCCGCTCCAGAAATCGACATCGCTGATTTCCATGCTCCAGTGGAATCAATTTGCGCAAGAACTGGAGTTGAATCACCAGGTGTTCCGGTAACTGAATGGGAGCCGAAATTCATATTTCCATCAAAGGTACTCGAAATCCATGTATCTCCATTTGATTCCATATACATCGCTTGAGTTTCTTGGAATGCAGGACCTCGCGCTTCAGCAGTCCACTGTAGACTACCTGATGAAGCATATTTGGCAACGAAAATTTCAGCATCATCTCCGCTTGTTCCGCCGCTATCTACTGCTGTTCCTACATCGGTATTGCCGATGAATAGTCCCGACACCACAACGCCTGAATTGGATGCTACAATAGCAGTTGGCCATACTGCATCAAGAGTTGTTACTGTCGTACCATCATAATCACCATTTCCTTGCAATGCACTTGCCCATTGCCATTGACCAGCAGAGTTGGCCTTTGCAGTATATGTATCATAATAACCAGTCGAGGTAAGGCTATGGCTACCAAAATCAATTGTACCATAAAACATACCAGTCACATACATATCTCCGTTTGCCGATACTGCGATACCAGATAGAGTTGATTCAGAATTAGTTCCAGCACCAACTCCAGTTTCAGCCGTTTCAGCCCATTGCCAATTGCCCGATGAATCAGATTTGCCAAACCATGGTTGAATATAATTTGCTGAAGAAACTGCATTTGGACCGAGGGACAATGAAGAACTACCACTAAATATTCCTGCGGAATATATGTTTCCAGAGACTGGCTCAACTGCAACGGCACTGCCCACTGCAGGGGATGAACTAGCTCCAATATCAGACCAGCCCGCAATAGCACGGGCGCCTGAGCGAGCAGCAGCAAAAGAAGAGGAATCAAGAGCAGTGATACTACTTCTGTCATCACTTGTAACTGGCGAGTCCACAGAATCTAGAGAGAAGGTTGAACTATCGTCCGAAAAGAAGGCAAAATTAGCCAAAATACTTGTGAGTAATAGTAAAGTAAGAACACCTGCAATTCCAGTTCGGCTGGTTGCCTTTGGAGTTTGAATAGAGGTCGCCATGTGTTGCCGTGGAGGTTTTAGGTGTTGAAACCTACCCTTTCGCAATTTTGATAATTATCTGCAATAATAAACAGTGAAGCCAATAATGGATAATTTTTCAACCTTCAAAGAAAGGAAAAATCCACCCCTCATCCAAAAGATGGCAGGAATTACGAAAACGGCAACTCTGTGCCCGAAATGCCGTGAATAATAGTGGGGCCTTCAATTGGCAATTTTGTTAGCCAAGCGGGTATCATTAATTTACGCGCAATTACAGTAACGCTTTGTGGATTCAATCTCCACCAGCGCAATAATCCCCCACTAACATGAGAATCAACATCACCGCTGCTCAATACTTCGGCCCTTCTTTCTTCTACCAATGAAGGCAAACCATGTAATAATTCCATTTCGGTTAGTTGGCTGATCGCTGGCAAAGAAGTAATATTGGGAATTGTCTGCATTGGAGTGATTTTTTCAGTCACAACACAAGTATTAGAAAATGAATCTTCAACAATAATCCATTCCATTTGTGCGCTATTCTCGGCAGATTCAAGGCTACCTCTTACTAACCAAAGGGTAGCCTCAAGTAAAACAGGGTTTAGTGATAGCCCCGATCTGCCTCTTTCTTTCATCAATGCGTGAACATCTACCACTGGAGGAATAGAAATGGTGGAATCTCCAAGTTCGAGAGAAGTGAAAGGTGAATCATGAGTGGGAGAAACTGGGAGAGAGCCATCAATACTGGCTGGAATTATTGGAACGACCGGCGAAGTGGGTGAAGTAATAGACAACTCGTTGGAAAGAACGGCATCGCCAATTATTTGTGAATATTTGTTTGGAGTCCAAATTATTAGTGAAGTTTCACTTGCAAAATGGTCGGCGTCAAAATCTATAGATGAGCGTTGGCAGATGATTAAATGATCTCCTTGACTCACATCTACAAGCCATCTCTCAATTTCGGTTACTCCCAAAGGCACCCAACCTTCACCTGAAGACCAAATGTCACATCCGCTAAAGATTCCATGCTTCGCTAATGCGCGAGGTGAATTTTCCAACCTGCCTATCCAATGAAGAGAACCACTGGGTATTTGTGGGGCATTTTGCGTGCTGAGTTCAGCACCAACGGCGCCCAGTAATTCAACAAGGCTCAGCCCCATGAAGTAATGACCATCGGGCCAAGCCCTTCAATAAGTCGGAGATTTCACTCGAGATTTGTAGCCAAGGAAAGCAAATCACTTTTTCCAGCATCAAGGATACAGAGAGTGCTTACCGAGAAAGGTTTAGCACAAGCAGTTCCAAGGTCACGGTTGACCATTAGAACGCGGTGCTTTACCACATCAGGGTGGCGTGCGTGTAACTCATCGATGTAATCTTGAGGGCAATTTGCTGCCAAAATTACAAGTTTTGCTTCGCCTCGTGCACATGCATCCATTGTTTGACGCTGTCCGAAAAGTAGTGAACCACTACTTATTGCTGTCTTTAGTTGTCTTGTCATATCCATAATTATTCCTCCATACTCTGCATTTGCTTCTCATGGTTTGAGTGTTTCAGTTCTCCCGAGGGACATAGTACAGTTCAACACTACCTGTTCCCAAAGAGATTGGCTGACCAACAATGATGTTTTCTGCAACACCAGTTAAGCGATCACGCTCTCCTACAATTCCTGCTCTTAGCAAGTGATTAACAGTAACTTCGAAAGCAGCACGGGCAAGAATACTGTGCTTTGTTCCAGACACACCGTGGCGGCCGATTGCTCGGACTGCACCTTCGCTGGTCATTACATCAGCGACCATCAACAAGTGGCGGTCATCAACTTCCAAACGGGCTCCTTCAAGCGTCAACTTCAATTCATTTACTATTGCTTGACGAGCGGCTTCAATACCCAAGAAATCATAAATTTCCATGATATTATTTGTATATGTACGGCTTCGGTCAATTCCATCCATGTCAGAAACGCGGGTGAGATTACTTCCTATAGTAGAGAGATAATACTCACCTGTTTCATCATCAAGTTGAACATTGGCTCGTTGAATACTTGGGACGCCTTTTAATCGCAGGTCCTTTACCTTGTCTTCAAGTTGGAGCAATTCTGTATAAGAAGGGATTACATCTTTATCAGATTCAGTTTGTCGTCCTGGAACGATTGTCAATACCTTTGGATTGCTTTCCTTATCTGCTTCGATGTAAAGGCGGAGGGCACGACCTAACTTGTCACGGACTTCGTCAGCAGTCATATTTCTCTGCTTCAGATTTCCCTTGTGCAGGTTCAAAACCAAACGGCGTTGTGCTACGTCGGTATTTAAGTCGGCAATATTCTTTGTAAGAGTTACTTCAAGTGCTGCTGCCATTTTCTTGGCTTCAAGTGCATTCTTTGAATCATCTTCAGATCTCTTTGAATCATCCAAATAAATTGTCATTGTTGGAGTCTGTGGTATCTTTCGAGCATCAACAACTTCGATAATACGAGGCAAACCTTGAGTCACGTTAACTGTCGCAACACCCGCATAGTGGAAAGTACGCATAGTCATCTGAGTACCGGGTTCTCCAATTGATTGTGCTGTAAGAATTCCTGCTGCTTCGTGCGGGTCAATACGTGCGCGAGCAAAAGCAACTCGGGCTTGCTCAATGATAGATTCAGCCTGCTTCTTGGTAATCTTGACCTTGTCTCTAGCAATAACTGCCTTTGTTAGGTCTGATAGAACTCGCTCGGTTAACATTGGGCTACCGGTGGCTTCATCAGCCTTTTCAAGGGCATTGAAAATGGGGTTTTCAACAAATTCATGCAAATTTCCAATCATCTTTCGCTCATAGTCATAGGACTCCAACTCCTGCTCCACCTTAGGGCGAACAGTTCGTCGCTTTCGTCGGCGAACGACAGTAAGATTTCCTCCATCAATTGAACTTGAACGGGCAGACTTGGTTGCATTAACAATAATTTGATGCACCTTTGCAGCAGTTTCGCTATCTGTTTCGCAGATTTTTGCGATTTCCTGAGCAGTAAGAACTTTTACATTATCCCACTTTCTGTCATCTGCAAGAAGATGAGCAAATTCTTCAGGTACAAGCATATCCATTAGTTTCTTCTTGGTTGCACTCTTTACTACCATCAAACTTCACCTCCATCGGTTTCTGCTGGGCTATCCTCATAACCGCCAAGGTCATCTTCATCGCGGTTATATGAATCACGTTCTTCGGAACGCTTCTTTGGGCCAATTACTTTATCGATAATTACATCAAAGTTAACGGGGTTACCGTGGTTAGAACGAGTTGGGTCGATACCATCCTCTCCGTATTCGAATTGAATGATACGATCTGCGGTATTTCGTACCGACAACTTTTCATCCTTGAAAACTTTTAAGTCATCCATTGCGTTAATTAGACGGCGTTGCATATAACCAGACTTACTGGTACGAACCGCAGTATCAACTAACGATTCACGACCTGAAACTGAAAGCATAAAGAATTCAGTAGGCTGCAAACCACGTTTGAAGGAACTGCTGATGAAACCTTTTTGTCGAGCTCCTTTGTCTCCTCGCTTGAAGTGTGTCAGTACACGGTCTTGGTATCCGCGCTCTAATCTCTTTCCACGCACCTTTGCCTGACCAATAGAACCAGCCATCATGGTCAAGTTGTCCATTGAACCACGAGCGCCAGAAACAGCCATGCTAACTGCAGCGTTATCTTCGCCGCTTGCGAGTAATTCTTCCTTCGCAACATCACCAGTTTTTCCCTTTTGCTTGTCAAGAATCATCATGATGTTTTCCTCAAGAGTTTCCTTTAAAGTGCGGCCAGGACGGGCTTCATAACCTCTTCCGGTTTTTCCGTACTTTGCCATTTCCTCTCTTACGAGTTCACGAGCATCTTCATTGATTTGCTCAATTTGTTCAAGAGCACCAGGAGTTAAATCCTCATCATCAATACCTGTTGTGAAACCTAACGCAGTACATGCAGCAATAGTGATTTTTGTCATTTCGTTGAGGAATTTTGCACCTTCGTCTGGTCCATTTGTTTGAACAACAGCATCCAATAGACTTCCATCTTCAGCACCAATCGCTCTCTTGTCAAGAGTACCTGAAAGGCTGCGGCCGTTAACCACAACTTCCTCTCCACTTCGATTATTAAATCGTAGACTGATGTTTTCGGGAACAATTAGGCCTAGCAGATCGTGTCCACTAAATCCCTTTACTCCTTCCTTTAGAATCATCTTTGGCATTTTTCCTACATAGCCGATTCTTCCGATGATTTCCATAGCAGTTGATTCATCAACCCAAGTGTCGCCGCGTGTAAGTAGGTAAGCACCAGAAATGTGGTCGTGTATTCCACCAATTACTGCTCCACCATAACGGGGGGTTAAGATGTGTTCTTGGACTCTCATCAAAATTTGAGCCTCAGCACGGGCCTCTTCTCCCTGAATAACGTGCAAATTCATCTCATCACCATCAAAATCCGCGTTGTATGGAGTACATACTGCTAGATTGAAACGGAATGTTCTACCTGGCATTACACGAACTTCGTGAACCATCATAGACATTCGGTGTAGAGATGGCTGCCGGTTAAAGATAGCAACATCACCATCGATTAGGTGACGTTCAACGATTAGACCGGGCTTTGGCAAACCATCTTGATCTACAGTAGATAGACGGTCATCTGTTCGTGAAGGGAAACCATTAGTTTCAGGTGAACCACAGTGAGGGCAAGTAACTTCCAAATGTTCAGGATAGTCGTCATCTGGATTAGCCAAATCCCACTTCCAGCGATAGTGCAAGATAGCACGAGGGTCTTCTTCGGGGAGAATCTGACGCTTGTCATCTTCACCACGGAGGTTTAGTAGAGTTGCCTTTTCGTCAACAATAAAGTAATCCTCAGACTCTGGCTCTCCACCAATAGTAGTTTCAACCCGGCGAGTCATCTGTTTGATAACAAGTCCTGGTAGGAAGTTAGGTGCAGGTAGAACGCTGTGAAGGTCATGGCGCAATGTTGTTTCTTCCATGCAATCTGGGTTGAAACAACGGAAACCGGAATTGATTAGACGGCTGCGGTCATTAATTCTCACACGGCGACCATCATTTCGAAGAACATAGTTTACACCTGGGTGCTTTTCTGGACCCTTGAAAATCATCTGGCGCAATTCCTCTCGGTTACGGCGGGTAACACGAATAGGCACAGTAAGTTCACGGGCAACCCATTCAGGTACACCTACTTCGTTGATGCTTAGGAATGGGTCTGGTGAGATAACAGAACGGGCACAGAAATTAACACGCTTACCGGACAAGTTACTACGGAAACGTCCTTCCTTACCTTTGAGACGTTGTGTGAGCGTCTTTAATGGGCGGCCAGAACGGTGTCTGGCCGGTGGGATTCCACTTGTTTGGTTGTCAAAGTAAGTTGTAATGTGGTATTGCAGTAATTCCCACAAATCCTCAACAATTAGTTGCGGAGCACCAGCATCACGATTTTCACGAAGGCGCTGATTAATTCGAAGAACGTCAACTAACTTGTGAGTCAAATCATCCTCAGAACGGTCTCCACTATCTAGGGTGATAGAAGGTCGAACTGTAATTGGTGGTACTGGTAATACCCGCATTACAACCCATTCAGGGCGGTTTGAACGGTCCATGCCGAGGAAGATTAGGTCATTTGGTGGAATTCGTTCCAGCCATTCACGAACATCGCGAGCATTTAATTTCTTTTCAGTGATCTTGCTTGCTCCCTTTACATCCATCTTTTCCTTGAAAGTTGTTGGCTTATCCAATTGAATCTTACCTTGGCTTGCTCCGCAATGCATACAAACCGCACGCTTTGCAGAGGCGGTTAACTTCTCAATATCCTTAATCGCCTTGGCGAATTCTTTAGAACCTACACCGTGCTTCAAATTGACATCATTCACTCGGGCTCGGTAGTAATCTTGCTCAGATAATTCAGGATTTGAAGGGTGAGTTCCTGCTGCTTCGTGCAAAAGAACACGGCTACAAACATTACAAGTCACCTTTAGAGCAGTCTTGATTAGATTCACGAAACCGATGTGAGTGACTGGAAGTTCAAGTTGGATGTGCCCAAAGTGACTAGGGCATTCATCGTACTTATTTCCACATGTATCACAACGAATCCCCGGCTCAATAACACCCATCTTAGGGTCCATCAATCCTTGGCGGAATGCATGTCCGTCATCTTTGTAAGTATCTGCTGTCTTAACTTCAACTGCAGACATTTTACGGATTTCATTTGGGTCCATTAAGTTGAACCTAATGCTTGAAATTCGCTTTGGAATCATGGTAATTGAACTTTGCTTCATCTTGAATCCTCCAGCTCTAAGCGCATGGCCACACCTAACGATTTCATTTCGTCAAGTAATAACTTAAATGCGTAAGAAGTTTGTACTTCGTGAACTTCAGCACCTGGGCCGAGTACCGGTGACACATAGGTGCGTCTTCGCCAATCATACCAAGCGATATGCCCAGATTCTGAACATACCAGCAATTTTTCTCCATCCGACTGATCGAGTAAACGGTCCTTGATGACCATTGATGCGCCGTGAGCAATCAAACAATCACGCTCCATTTCACCAAATCTTAGTCCACCCTGACGAGCACGACCTTCTGTTGGTTGACGAGTTAGGATTTGCACACGACCACGGCTTCTAGCGTGGATTTTACTGCTTACCATGTGGTGCAACTTCTGATAATAAATGACACCAACAAAAATATCTACGGGGTATGCCACTCCAGTTTCACCATTTATCATGACTTCACGACCAGTGTGGTTGAAGCCATTTCGCACTAATCCTTCACGGAGGCTGGTTTCCTTCTCACCGCGGAACGCAGTTCCATCGATGAAGCGTCCTTCAAGACTACCTACTTTGCCAGCAATCATTTCCATTACGTGAGCAACAGTCATTCTACTTGGGATAGCGTGAGGATTGATAATTAGGTCTGGGATGACTCCATCTCGAGTGAAAGGCATATCCTCTTGATTGACCAAGCGACCAATAACTCCCTTCTGTCCGTGACGACTAGAGAATTTGTCACCTACTTCAGGAATCTTATGTGAACGAACGGTTAGGCGTACGAGGCGTCCGCTATCCAAACTCTCAGTGAGATAAACATTGTCAACATAGCCCTTTTCACCATGGCGAATTGCCATGGAAGATTCACGTCGTTCTTGGGCTTGTAAGAAGGCACCAGCGCCGGTTTCTTCGAGGAAACGAGGAGGGCTTGTCTTTCCAACAACAACATCTCCGCCTTCGAGATAAACTTCCGGGGTCGGCAATCCATCATTTTCAAGGTGTTCATAGCAGCTAAGGGGTTTTAATCCCTTGATTTCTTCCTTCCCTGTTCCGGGAATTTCAATTTCATCGACTTGTCCACCTGGGAATCTACGGCGTTCAGCATTGTATGTACGCATGAAGGTTGAACGGCCCATTGCACGGTCAATACTTGACTTATTCATTGCAACTGCGTCCTGCATGTTATATCCGTGGTGAGACATAATAGCGACAACGAAATTCTGACCTCCGGGGCGCTCATTGAAGTTTGTAGTCTTCATAGCACGAGTTTGCGTAATGGAACGTTGTGGGTAGTGGAGTAAGTGCATTCGGGTATCTGGGCGAAGGCGGTAGTTTGCACTCGGCAAACCAAGACTCTGCTTGACCATTGCTGTACCACCAGTAACACGTGGGGTAGAATTGTGTTCGGGGTAAGGAATTAGACTTGCACAAACTCCAAGAATTAGTTGAGGGTCAATTTCAACGTGAGTGAACTCACTGTCAAAGTTTAGAGGTAAGGAAAAAGATTCCTCTACCCATTCACCATTTGAAAGTTGAACTTTTGCAGTAACCTTTGCTTCAGTAGCGCCATCTTCACCAAGATTATCCCAACGGACATTCTCAGGAGCGATTGGGCGCTTCAACTTGGGAGTCAAATTAGGAAGATTGAATGGTTTAGGTGAAACATAGAGATCTTCTTCTTCCTCAGCATCAATCCACTCTACTATACCCTTGTGTAGAAGATCACGGAAGGTAATTTCACCAGCCTTTAAACCTTCCAAATCATCATTTGTGAGTAAGGGTGAACCATCGCGAAGAATCAATAATGGGCGCAGAATACGTCCCTTGTCAGTACTAATGAAAATATCACTGTTTGCAGCATCATAACGAATACTTACTTCAGGGCGGATTGCTCCACGACGACGTGCATTCTTGAATTGGCGAACTAAACTTTTACCGCGCTTGTGGACTCCGTAAATGTCACCATTCACGTGAACACGGTCTCCATCAGTCCAGTCCTCTGGCTGGAAAACATCGAATTCGTCTAGTTGTTCACGAACTTCCTCAACATTTGCTTCTTCTGAGATATCAACCATCAAAGCAGCATTCTTTACAAGACCACAGTTCTGTCCTTCAGGGGTTTCGTTGGGACATAGGCGACCCCATTGTGTTGGGTGCAAATCACGTGCTTCAAAGTGAGGTTGACTGCGAACAAGGGGGCTTGTTACGCGACGCATGTGGCTCAATGCCGAGGTATAGGTAGTTCTGTCAAGTAATTGACTGACACCACTTCGTCCACCGACCCAGTTACCTGTTGCCAGTGCATGCATAATTTTGGAAGTCAAAACATCTGGGCGTAAACAGGAAGTGATTTTCAATTCACGCTTTCGGTTGTGGTGGCGCTCAAGTTGGTACTTCAAATCACGAGCAAGTTGGTTAAGTGAAACACGGAATAAGTCCTCGAATAAGTCACCTGCAAGACGAACACGCTTGTTTGCATAGTGGTCTTTATCATTTGGCCCTTTGTCTGAAATAGCCATATCCAATACTTGGCGGACGATACGTCCTAGGAATACTGCCTTTTTCTTTCGGTCTTCATAATCGCCACCTAGGTGAGGTAGTAATTCACGGTCAAGTAGTTGGGCAACTCTTGCTTCACGGTATTCTTTCTGCTGTCCAGCAGCGAATTTCTTCTCAAGCCATTGATGAGCATCATCGGTAGATTCTACTTCATATTCCTTGTTGTCCTTCACTTCGTTGATGTTTGCTACGATGAACTTGAAGGTTTCAGTTTCTCCAGCAATAGCTTGGAAAATCTCCTGGTCATTCTCAATACCAAGCGCACCCATCAAAAGCACAACTGGTATTGCAGTAGTCCCTGCAGTGCTGATTTTAACCATCAACATACCATCACGGCGCTTTTCAACAGAAAGTGGTTTTCGCACACCATCTTTTTGTGAGAATATCTTAGCCATCTCGGTCTTCTTCTTGTATCTCTTATTGAGTTCAACAGTAACTCGGTTTGGCGCTAAGTCTTCCATTGAAATGAGAACTCTTTCTGTTCCATTGATAATGAAATATCCACCTTGGTCAAGAGGATCTTCTCCTTTTTCTCTCCAAAGGCGGAAAGCAGTTTCCTTGTCATCTTCATTTGTATTAGGATGCAAGACGCGGTCATTTAGCAAGTGAGAGGGGTGTAGGTTACAACGGCGGCTTCGCACCATGGTTGGTAAATTACCAATAGCAACTCCTTTTTCAACAGGAGATGGGATTCCATCACGGAAAATAGTGAAATCAATTGTAACTGGAGACATGTATGTCAACTTTCGCAGTCGGCATTCCATTGGTGAAGAATCGTGCTCACTACCGTTTGCTTCTCGGATAACTGGAGAACCAAGTGTAATGTTACGTAGGCGAATAAATATTTCTTGGTCGATTACGTCGAGTTTGATAACTCCACCTTCTTCATCCTCAAAAATATCGTCGGTACCAACACGGATTCCACGAACAATCCTTTCCATTCTGGAATTGCGGTTGCTACTTGAGGGTATACAGTCATCGTATGACGCTACTTGGTGGTTCACTAGTGAACGCTCTTTGAAATATGCTTCAATAATTTCTTGCATCTTAATTCCTCCTTAATTTGTTCCCTCTACGATAAGGCGGTAAGCCACTGAAGTGCCTGCAGAAGGGCTCTTGCGAATCACTCGCAAAACTCGGTCGGCTAACCATCCAGCAGGGAGTGGGGTGTGCCCCTCATCTTCCAGCGATTTTGCCATGTCTTCCTTTTCGGCTATTTCTTTGATCACTTGAATGACGGGGTCGGTCATTAGGATCTTTGGGAGTAATTCTTTTCGCAGGCGATGCTCGCCTGTTTCCTCATCTATTTCACCGAGGTTCCATGGTGCTAGTGCATCTTCTTCCTCTTCCTCAGGAACCAATTCTTGATGAGGGACGATTACGTGATTAAGAACATTAAACTTGGTAAGCCCCATTGGGAAGTCATCAATGTCAACTGCGCGCGCATTGATAGTAATTTTCTTGGATGCCTTTTTACGGCGGTTAGTGGTAAGTTCACGAATAACATTCATGATGTTTGCAAAGCGGTCATCTTCTTTGCTCATTCCAACGGCTTTTGCGACCTCGTCAATTGACATCTGCTTGATATCAGCCATGTTTCGATCAGTAGCGAGTTTGTGAGCGTGTTCCTCAGCAATCCCCATTTCTTGCAGTCGCTTTTTTGTTGCGCTCTTTACCACCATTTTGCTAACCCCAATACCCTTCTCGTCACCGGCCTGTATCCCAGCCAGAAGCGGGCCTGACGGGGTTCGAACCCGCGACTAACCGGTTAAAAGCCGGTTGCTCCACCTGGCTGAGCTACAGGCCCAAATGACACTCTGGGCCACCCGCCGTCCTACATCTCCCCTAAAAACACTACGGTGCGAAAAACATAGACCACGCTGGGCATCCTCGACGTATTGACGCCCGGAGTTAACTAAACCTTAGACCTCCGATGCAATAAAGCCTTCGTGCCTCCTCCCATTGATTATTCCACCTGCAATAGGGGCTCAGTACCATGGTTAGACATAGTCTTTTCACAAACTCAGAGGTTGAACGAGAAAGAGAAATCTTGCAATCTAGGGGTAGGAAAGTCATCTGGTTGACACCCGATAATCAGGAAATAGAGGCTCAAATACCCCCCACGACCTACCCCCCGAGAAAGGACACCTCAATGCTCGCCGAAGCGATTTTTTCTTTGGGTGAAGGAAGGGGGCGAAAAATGCTTGAAATCGGTTGTGGAAGTGGAGTAATAGGCACTTGGGCAAATCAAAGAAATTGGCGATGTTCGGCTTGTGATATTAACCCGTATTCTGTAGCCGCAACTAGGGCATTATTCAGCAACTACGGATTCCCTCCAGAAATGGTCCGAGAAGGAGGGCCAGGTGAAGGAGCGAACTCTGCTTGGGCTGGAGATGAAAATTACGACCTTATCGTCTGGAATTTACCTTATATGAGTCCACCCCAAAATGCCACGGAATTACTTGGACCTCTCGAAGAATCAGCATTGCTTGACCTTGAAAAGGACGGCACTGATTCGCTATTGCTCAACTCACTCCAAACTATTGAACCTAACTCAGCAAGCATTTCGCACACTAAAACCCAGCACCCAACCGCAGCAGATGCCCTCAACATCTCAGCCTCTGCACAAACCCAGCAAACCTCATTCAAGGGAAGTCGATTGCTTGCAAAAGGTGGCTTGATATTATTAGTTCACTCATCAAATGAAAACGGACGAAGAATATCTGGGAAATGGGCCAAAAAGGGTTGGGCGAGTAAAATCATTCATTCAACTTCTTTTGCAGATGGAGAAGAATTGTTTGTTTTGGCTCTTTGGCGGGCTTTTTCTGAGGCCCGAGTAGAACGCGTTGATTCAATTGATTCTACCAATCGCTACTTACTGGAAAAGGGTGGTCGACTCGGAAGCAGGATCTGTGCAATCCAGCAAACGGAAGGCCGCGGCATGTCAAACAATAAGTGGGATACAAGAGATGGAAGTTTTGCTTGCTCTTGGGTTTTACATGATGGAATGCAAACTCAATTCAAACCTGGGCAGGCGCAATTGCTCGCAGGCCTAGCCACTCTAAAGGCAATAAACTTCCTTACCGATGACACAGGCGGTACAAAAAAAGAGGGCGTTTTCAAAGGAATTGAAATATTCCAAAAATGGCCGAATGACATTTGGTCAAAACACGGAAAGGTAGCAGGAATTCTCATTGAAGGGCGCTCGGATGGGACAAAGCAAACTATCGTCTTAGGAATCGGCGTCAACCTATGCGAAATAGCAAGCGGCCCCTCATCTGCATACTCCAAGCAAAATACTGCGCATGAACACAAATACCCTCATGATTCTTTGCAAAATATGCCACCCTCGCCAGTTATTTTGAAAATCCCCCACTGCAAATTCTACCCACAGAAAAGGAAAATATTATCCCACAAACCGACATTAGTTTCATCGCTGAAAAAGCACAGATTTTTTCCAACATTACACACTACTTGCACCATCACTCTAAACCTATGATTAACGGTGTAGTAGTCAAACCAACAGACATCAATTCCGATGGAGAGTTAGTAGTTACTCACAAAGGAGAGAGCATCTCAATAGACTCGCCATCTCAACTTACTTGGCCACACAAAAGCCAACCCTAAACTCGTGATGTTTAACCAACTCATTCTCATTCAGACAATGCTCACTTCAGCAAGTAGCATCGATCATTATTGATTGCTAATAAACCTGAAAATGAATTATTTTGGTGGCTCTTGAGATTCATCCTCGAGGCGCTTGTGCTGCATACCTTGCCAAACCCCCCAGCCCAATAATGCTGCACCGATAATAGGCATGAGGAAAGGTTGCATCCATCGGCGTTCAAGATAAATTGACCATTCAAGTTCACCATCTAATTCGTATGCAATAGAGTACGTTCCACCTTCTTCAATATCAAATGTGACTCCATTTTCATCGCCCTTCGCGAGAAAGATATCATCGAATGTTTGAACAGCATCGCCATCTTCATTGACTAATGAAAACTTTGCATCAATGCAAGAAGTTGATTCGGGAAAACACTTTGTCCCTTTGAATTCAAGGCGAATAGAATCTCCTTTTGCAACATCTATAGATAATAACTCCCCTCGGACATTTCGCTGGACCTCACCATTTTCGCCCTCTATTGCACCAGCATCATGAGTGACGGGAATAAACATCAAGGAAAGCGAACCTAAAAGTAATACTGCACCAATAATTGTTGCAACATCATGGAGAGAAATTGCAGGTGCATGTCCACCGCCGGCCATGAACCCTCCAAATGCATCGAGCACATGAAATGCGCACCTCAAACAATTGTTCAATAATTATTGCAGACTAAGGAGTCACCCCAAACGTTCACGAGCAAAGGGGCAAATCCTCAGTTACTTTTCCTTGGTGGCTTTTGCAAACCCATACGCTTGCGAACCATGGCGATTTTCCCCGATGCAGTTACGGAAGAAAATATGCTGGAAACCGAAAGATTTTCTTCCCCTTCCAGTCTTACAGAAATATCAATTTCGGCACCATCAACAGATGAATTGGTGGCGGCAGAAAATATACCTCGCAACAGAGAATAGTCTTTCAAATCAATTCTAACAATCGCCCTGCCGTGATGAACGGAATTATCTGAAATATCTGCTGAATCTGTTGAAGATAGGGAGGAATTAGTTTGCTTTGGTGCATAATGGCAATCAAAGAGGCGCCATTTGAATTGATCAGCAACGAATTTGGCAAATTTTTGCTCAAAAATAGTTCGGCTTTGAATGTCAGCGTCAAACTCAACTCCAACCCAACGCCACTTCGGGCGCAAGGCCTTGGTCAATTTCCGCTTACCCAAATTGGGGTTGGAATTGCCGCTCATGCGCATCCGAGGGCCGCACCCCTTAACATGCTTAGACCTCCGGCAACAGTTCATGGTTGCATCGAACGACCCATCGCTTGATGGCGGGGAAGAGGCAGATGACTTATTGAGTGATCTAATTGATTCAAGTGATGAATCCACTGAAACAACTGACGGATCAACAGACTCATCATCATCCGGCGAAACAAATCCCCTCACCCCAGCAGTCGGAGAAAAGGAATTCAATGAAGATATTGACTCCTTTGGGATTTTTACACTTCTAAGGACTATATTAGCACGAAATACGATGCCGCACATTCTTCTTTTGGCGACTTCCGCCTTTTTCCTTAACATATTGGCAAATAGTTCGGCAGATGGTTCTGCAGAGTTTGCGGCAATGGGCTTTATTTCACTTGCCGGAGCATATGCAATCGTCGCCTTACTTTCAAAGAAAGAGTCAATGCAACGAATGCTACATACAAGCCCTTTCTCTCTCACCGAGGGGGAAGAAAAATCATTCTCAAATGTAATGATTCATAAAACAAAGCAGATAGTCAAAGTTTGGGCATTACCACTAGTTATTACTGGAGCACTTCTAATGCTACTAATGGTATCATTTAGCGATGATAGTCCGCTTGGTTCTGTTCGCAGTTACCTGCCTTTTGGATTAGGGTCTCTTTTTGTCGCATGGTCTATTGGCCAGGGAGTTTCATTTAGAGCATCAATCGCTACAATGATCAAAGAGAAAGTCTCGGAAAAATCAACTGAGATAAGCCCTCCACATTTTTGGCCGATAGCAATTACGATGATGGTGGCAAACCTAATTGTGGGTGTACTCCTCATCATTTTATTCTCAGCAATTCAAGATAAGGAATTAACAACATCTCTTGACCAAGCAAGCACTTCAATTGGAGGACATGTGTTATTCATTGTACTGATTTTGGCATCGCAGGGTGGATTATTGTGGTGGTCAAAGGCATTTGTGGAAAGTGCAAGTACTAACAAGCAAAGTAATTCCTTTTCCCTGCGTTGGGGAATAGCAGTTCAAGCATTTGCAACATGGCACCTAATGTCTGTATATCGACAATACATGATGGCATCACCATCTACTTTCACCGCAATTGAAGAAGGACTCCTAATGATAATCACCGTTTTGCTTGCCATTTGGGGAATGACGACAAAAGGAATCGCCAAAGAAAACAGTATTTTTACTAAGGATAATGCGCTCTTTTGGGGATTGGCATTTGGCTTTGGATATGCTGGGTCAATCGCGATGGTAGCGAATGTATTGGGCGACGTCAAGGGAGTCTTAATCGCCGGTCACCTAATCACCTGGATGACCCTTCAACTCCTCCACCGCGCCGCATTAAAGGACTTCCTAATCTCAAAAGGCCAAATTGATAAGGCTGGAAATGATAAGACCGAACCAAGTGACACCCCATCTGAAAATTCCGGCTCTGAGGCAATTGCCGCCGCTGGAAAAGAAGCAGGAGATGGTGAAGAGGACGAGGCTCCAGTTGGCGAAAATATAGATTTGGATGGAGATGCAATTGGTGATGATTCAAATGTTGATTGGAGCGGAGAAATACCCGATCCAATCGTTGCAGATGAGGATTGGGGCGGAGACGAGCAAAATGAGAATCCGCCAGTCAATACTGATGAAGAAGATTCAAGTGACCAAGATGAAAGCAATGGTTCATTTGACGATGATTTGGAATTACTAGATTGATACTATAGGTCCGAAAAACGTTATTCAAGATGGTAAGCCAGCACCACTAATCACTGCAACTACTCTTATTTTTCCTTCCAATTCGGATGTTGTTCTGGCTCCGAGGATTACTTGAGCATCCCTGTGTAATCCCGAAGTAAAAGCACTTGCTACGGCTTCAAGTTGCTGAATAGTCATGCCAATTCCACCTTCAACTTGAATCAAGCAACCTCTCGCTCCTTGTATTTGCACATCGTAAAGTGGTGCTCGCACAGCATTTTGGAAAATCAACATTGGAGAATCGGGGTCGCCTTCAGCTACAAGCAATGTAGAACGGCCGTCTTTTTGAACGATAGAACGAAGGTCCATGAGGTCCAAATTGATGAGCCCTATCTTTGAAATTGTCGTTACCAAGCCTTCGACTAATTCTTCGATCCATGCTGCCCCTAAACGCCAATCTACGCCTCTTTCACGTGCCTGCCATGCCAACCGGTCCAATGATAGTCGCACACAAACGTCTGAGTATTTCTCCAGTTTTACGCAGGCTTCCTCGGCAACTTGTCGCCGAGAAGGTTGTGCATCAAAAGGCAAAGCAGCGATAGATAGCACAAGTGCGCCGCGGCGCTTTGCTTGCCGGGCCATGTCGGGCGCAGCGCCACTTCCGGAACCGCCCCCAAGAGCGGTCAAAAGAATTACCAATTCAACCGGTTCGAGAACTCGGTTAACAAATTGAGTCAAATTACGCATACGTTGTTCACCAAGTTCGGGTAAAGAAGCACAACCAGAAGAATCGGGACTATCACCCAAAGTAAGCACATGAGCCTGCGTAGGTGAATCAACTCCACTAGGGTCAGCGTCAATCAGTAGCAAATCAACATTTGTACCACAACGTGTTTTGGCCCGATTGGCCCACGTACACCCCAATCCTCCGACACCAACAAGGAGCAGAGAAGCGTCTTTCATAGGGTGGACCTCAAACACCCCTAAACCCCATAGTCAATGAACTTACACCCAATTATTACAGGTTCAAAGTAAAATTAGTAAAACAAATAATTCGTCGTATTTCGACTCAATCATAAGTAAGGAAACGCTGATATTTACGGCGCTGGTCTCGTGCCCAAGCATTATCTGGCTCTAAATCAAGAACTCTCTGATAATATCCTACCGCCTTTTCAAACTCCGACAAATGTTTGCCGTACAAGTGTCCTAAATTGTTCAACACAGGGATGCAATCCGCTTCTTCCTCCAGCATAGCGAGAAACATATTCTCGGCTGCTGTTAAGTCCTGCTTTTCCATCTTATCCTCTGCCTCATCCAAATCTTGTAATTGTTTTGCAGAGAGTGAATAGGTATTCTTGAAGGGTGTTTCAACCATGCTGACCACGCACTACCACAGAGCAGCACACTTTCAACCCAGCGGAGAAAATTTTTAGCGTCGGGCAGGGAAAAAATACTCGGTGGTGAGCCCAATAGACACCTGGAAATCTGATAATTGTAATAAATAGCATTCCCATAATCGAAGAACTGTCCTCTTTACCCTACATTATTTGTTGCCGGTGAATGAGAGAGAGGGAGGGTAATCCTCAATATGGCTCGGCGTTTGGCGGGAAACATGGCATTACCTGAAGTCGTAGTAGTAGGCGGAGCAAGAACCCCATTTTGTGAATGGGCTGGTGGAAAAAGAGGAGATGGAAAGCCTGGCGGATTGCTAGCCGAAGTCAGTGCTGAAGATTTAGGTGCAGCCGCTATTCGCGGTGCTCTTGAAAAGACTGGATGCGACCCTGCGTCGGTTGACCATGTCGTAATGGGATATGCACTACAAACCTCAGATCAAGCGATTTTTGGTGGCCGACACGCAGGACTCAAAGCGGGTATCCCTCAAGAAGTGCCGATGTTAACCCTCAGCCGAATATGTGGGAGTGGGGCTCAATCAATTGTTTCTGGCGCTCAAATGATCATGCTTGGAGAAGCCGAAGTCGTAGTTGCCGGAGGCATGGAAAACCTAAGCCAAGCTCCTCATGTTTTGCGCGGAATGCGTTCAACATACCGTTTGGGTCGTCCTCCACGGGCTGGAGATGAGTTGCCCAAAAATATGGAAGATTACCTTTTCACAAACCTGTTGGATGGGATGTGTGGCTCATTTATGGCACAGACTTCCGATGAACTTTGCCGACGCAAAGGAGTTACTCGCGAGGAAACTGATGCCTTCGCTGCACTATCACAAAATCGCACTGAAAAATCAATAGACGAGGGCATTTGGCATCAGGAAATTGTTGAAGTTGAAACTCCATCTGGTGTTGTTGGTGCAAAAGATGAAGACCATGTTGTACGCAACACAACTCCCGAATCTCTTGCAAGTTTGCGAACAGCCTTTGGAGAGGATAGCCTAGTTACTGCCGGAAATGCTTCTGGCGTAGTAGATGGCGCCGCTGCGGTGGTCATCAAGTCGGCTGAACGAGCAAAGGCTGATGGTGACGATGTTATTGCAAAGATTGTCTCTTGGGGAATTGTTGGACTTGAACCTGCAATCATGGCTTATGGGCCAGTGCCGAGTAGCCGACTTGCTCTTAAAAAAGCCGGACTGACCGTTAATGATATTGATCGCTGGGAAATTAACGAGGCTTTTGCCGGTCAAGCAGTAGCTTGTATTAACGATCTTGAAATCGATGTAGAAAAAGTAAATGTCAATGGTGGTGCAGTTGGATTAGGACACCCGCTAGCAGCAACAGGAACCCGGCTAGTTCTTACTTTAGCATATGAATTACGTCGCTGCGGCGGCAAATATGGCGTTGCTACTGCATGTATTGGTGGCGGTCAAGGAATTGCAGTAATTATTCAAAATCCATCAGTCTAGAGTGAATCTGTCACACCCGCCTATTGCTGCAGGCCAGTGAAGTGAGGCTGGTGAGGTACAGGCCTGAATGCTCTCTTGCTTGAATCAATTCAACTATAGGGACATGAAATTGGCGTCGCCACTATAAGGGAACTTAGTCGAGCCTCATCTATTCAGATAGAAGGGGATGCTAATGCTGGAAACATCAATGTACGGTGCCTATCTTGGAATGGCACTTATTCTTGCAGCATTCGCACTTGAAACCCGCGGCAAAATTTCTAGTCGTGCACCTGCATATCTATGGACTATGGCAATTGGCCAAATCCTTCTCGGCATACGAGCGGGAGTTACTCAAGAATGGCCCTTCGTCGCCCTCTCTGTAGTTTGGGCTGGTTTCGCCTTTTACGCAATATTTGTACCCAATAGTGCCGAATAACCAGATATCCCATTACCCCTCGCCGAATTTTTTTCTTGCCAAATAATGAATTATTGTGTATTTGAGGGCTCATTTGCATTTTTGCTTATTGTTTTCGCTAACCACCAAGTGCCAGCAACTGCGATTACCCAGAAAAGAATATTCACTCGATATGTCATGTGGTATGCATCCAATTCGCTCATGCCTTTGCCCAAAAAACCATTCATCAATACATATCCAATTGCAATTCCAACTGCTTGACCAGCAAGAGCAACTGCACCAGCAACACCCATCCCGCGGTTTCGCTCTTTTTCAGTTGTAAATCTCGCCAACAAGGAATCATTTGAAACTAATAACATTGGATACACCGGAATTACAAAGATGAATACCGCCAAAAAGGGAGGCAAACCAATACTGTAAATTGACCATAAAGTTCCGTAGGCAATAGCCGACCAAAGAAGCACATTTTGCGCACCAATTGAATCACATATTTTCCCGATTATCGCATACAAAATCAATACTGCAAGAACTGCCCACGCCTCCAATAGACCTGAAAAGTCGATGTCAAAACCAACTATTTCGAGATAGCGCAGAGTGGTCAATACTACTGCACCCCTGGGGATTGCGACCAGAAGAACTCCGGCCATGACAAACTTTGGCCACTTACTTTCAAAGGTGAATAATTCCTTCAACGCCGACATCATTGCCGACAAACGACCTATACCTTCCCCCCTTGGCGTTGGACCTTCCTCTCCCTTTATCTGCCATATTGGCAGGGTAAATTCTTCGCCTTCTAAATGCCTAACTAAGTATGCCGCAATTGTAAGCATTGGAATTGAAATAGTAATTGCTCCGAGCATTGCAGAACTTACACCGTTTGAATCTAACAAATACTTGTACAACCAACCATTTGCCATCGAACTGGCTGCTGCAAACAAACTGGAAACCGCATAAAGCATACCAATGAATTCACCTTTGTGTTCGGGAAACCACTCAGTTCCAACTGCGAAAGCAATTCTTGACGACCCGAATAAGGTAGTTTGAATGAGAGTTAGTGGTATGAATAGTTCCAGCGGTGCCCACGGGAATGCAAACATTACTACCGCTGCCCCTATTAGAGAAATACTAAGAATTTGCTTTCGTCGACCAATACGATCGGCCAAGGCCCCCCACAAAGGCCCCGAAATACCGTATGTGAGTATTAGGAGTCCGCCATGCAGGAGAACCAGGTCTTCACTGGCTCCAAGTTTACGCGAATGGAAGGAATAGAGAATCATCGCATTGGCAATACCCATCACCAAAAATGCACCAATCGTAAGCATCCTCGGTAAGTCGCTAATATTTTTTGGCCCGTGCCCTAATTCTTCAGCAGCATCAACTAATGAAAAGTATCGCTTGCGAAGCCAAATACCAACAACGATTAATGCCGGCAGTGTCAACAAATATAGAATTGTGATAGTCCCATCCCCTAGCAAACTGGGGCCGTCACCTACAAATGATTCAGTCGATTGCCCACTTTGATAGTGGTTGCCAGAGGTATCATTAAACATCACATTTGCAGATAATTGTTCCCCATGTTCAACATCAATTTTCCAGTACAAAATAGTTGATTCGTAAGAGAATGGTTCTGAACTTTCCACACTAAACGAGCGAAAATGTTCACCCTCGGTAACATTCAGTTCATAGGTCGAGAAGTTGATTTGAGACTCGTCAAGACTCCATCTTACTTGGGCAGCCCACTCCACATTCTCTCTCGCATAATCACTTTGATCAGAAGTTACCGACACTCCTTTATTGACCAAATAGGGCTTATCAACTTGCATCATTGCTGCTGAGAAAGAAAAATTTGATGGGACTTCAGAAGTACCCCAGAATGCTTCACAATTACTATTCGTCCCAGGAAATGCGTTGCTATTAACTGTCCATTGCAGAGAAATCGCACTTTCGTTATTGATAATTTCAGGCAATTCCATACCGCTGAAAGTCACTTGACTCTTAGAAGCACTCAAGGTGAAATCACCACTATTCACTTGGTCAATCTCATTTCCATCAATCATTACTGATAGGTCAATATCCACACTACCGCTACCACTTACCCACAAAGAAAACTGCCAATCCTCTCCACCAATTGAGGTATTGCGGACAAATCCCTCAGTACTCATCAGTGGCCCATCTGATGGATTAGAAAGGGAACCGAAAGGGAAATTATGCGAGGAAGATTGCTCGCCCCCAGTGATGAACGAGGATAAGGCATCGCTATTGGCCGCAAAAATGCTAGTTTGGCGAAATTCTGGATTATACTCAACTTCGGGAGGAGGTGGGGATTCCATAGATGCAGATGCAGCCGAGGTAGCAAAGGTACCTTGTAATAATATGCCAAAAAAGAATATTACAACGATGGTTGCAAATCTTGCATGGAAAATAGAATTATTATGTCCCCCAATAGCATTCTTTACTGAATTGCCCATGACCTCACCTTCCTTCTCTATTCCAATGCTGAAGTACAATCAAGCCATCTCACAGAGTAGCAGGACCACCGAGTGGCATTGAGTTTAGAGCAGTAAGGTTCTCTCCACGCAGGGAAGGTCCATCTGTAAATGTCGCAAAAATGCCCATCTCACCTCCAAGGTTGTGGGCGAGGGCGAACCAAGGTCGCCCATGCTGGTCCACTCGCATATCGAGGAAATCGCCGAGTCCGCCGCAGCGATTATAGCCGCAATCGGCAGTGGTGTCTATCGGGTCCTCAGGTAAATTAACCTGCACTGTAGTGAATAAAGGATTTTCTGAAAACGCATCGGTGAGTATGGTGATGTATGCATTCCACGAGTCTCCTCCACCATCACCCACATAGCCAAAGGCCACTTTGCCTCCATCTCCTGCGGTCACCACAGGGAAACCAGTTCCATTGAGCCCTGCAGGGGGAGCAATCATCATTGCCTCGCTCCAAGTATCTCCGTTATCTCTTGAGTATGCGTAGTATGGCATATTATCGAGTCCCATCCACATTGCATGTAAGTTATTGTCCTCATCAACTCCAATTTGGGCTTCTTCGCCATTCCAAGTATCAGCAGAACCAGAGACTTCAGTAGGCAGAGGATGTTCTGTCCAAGTAAGGCCGCCATTTGTACTTCTATAGATTGAATATCCCTCTCCATTACAACCGATGTTTCCACGGTAAAAATTACCATTATTTGCACCCTCAATATGTGCAGTGAGTCCTCCGCTTTGACAGTCAAGAGGTGCACCCGAAACTTCGGGAGTCCAAGTCCACCCACCATCAAAACTAGTTGAACAAAGAGGATGTGGAGCGTTGCCATTAATGCAGTAAACCCAAGTGGTTTCGTATAGTGCTGCTTCATATGGAGATGAACCAATAGTTTGGTGGTCCTGCACTGAATAGACAGAAGTTGCGATAGTTGAAGGTTTCCAAGAATCTCCTTCATTGTCAGACCATTCAACAGTCATTCCGAGAAGGGCGTGCATGTCAAATTTCATTATGCGGTCAGTCCACGGATCAACATAGATATAGGGGTCATTGCTATTAACAATAGGAATTGTCGGATTGTAGGCATTTTGGCAGGCATAATCGACCAACGAGACCATCTCAATTAGACCGGAGCATTGCACAACTGCAGTTGAGCCACCAGGACCATTGCCGTAACTTGCCATGTAGAGGTTGTCGGCAGAAGTAATCCCCATCGTCGGCTCAAATGTGGTCATACCGATGCTGTAGTATGACCCTTGGCTCCAAAATGGCGTATTATTTTCAGTTAAGTTTGCAGTAATGTTTGCTGCCGAGACCGCGCTTTGATTGAGCGCATCAATGCCGCCTGCGTAATGATACCATGTGGTCATGGGGATTGATTTTTCAAAACTGAAAGGGGAAGATATTTCCTCTATTTCGGGCTTGTCATCGTTGCCGAAACAGCCAGAAAGTGATGTGAGAGAAATCATCAGGACAACGATTGTTGTCATCAGCACACGCACTTGCATGGTTTAGCGGAGTGGAGAGGTGTTTATGGTGGCTCCGCCTAAGATGATAATTATCCGATCCGCCTCTGTAGAGCAACATGGCTTTATCAGCCAAAGACAGATATTGATGGCGAGTTGTTCAGAACTCAACCTTTGGTGCTTGTCGCTCAATTTGAGAAGTTACTTCAAAGAGATCTCGGCGGATAGCGCCCATGAATCCAGCAACGATGTTGGTTGGAACCATCTGTATGGCAGCATTCCAGTTGGTAGCACTAGAGTTGTAGAACTCACGGCGGTCGGCAACTTGGTTTTCAATTGAGACAATTTGTTTTTGTAATTCAAGGAAGTTAGTGTTGGCCTTTAGATCAGGATAGGCTTCCGAGAGGGCGAAGATTTTTGGCATCATACCTGAAAGCATACCTTCTGCTTGGGATACACCTTTGACATCTCCGCCAGCGAGGGCGTTAGATGCGGTGTTGCGGGCTTGGGCGAATTGTTCAAACAAGTCTTTTTCGTGGGTTGCATAGCCCTTGACTGTGTTGATTAGATTGGGTAGCATGTCGTATCTTTGCTTTAGAAGAACGTCAATGTTTGCCCAAGATTGGTTGGCGTTTTCACGTAGACGGATAAGACGGTTCCAAGTTGAGAAGAACCAAAATACAATCATTAGAAAGAGTATTCCAGCTATTATTAGAACGACATATATAGGGTCCATAGTAAACTGGCGGTAGCGGTAGAAGTTAATGAAATGTGCCCAGTAATAATACCTGCTCAAAAAGAATAAACTTAGATGGCAATAAGTCCAGCTGCAGCAATCCATGCTCCTAACATTGAACCGACATTCGTTAATGCAGTAACCAGTAATACCTTACCTGCCTTATTTTTCCAAAACAGATTCATCTCATCCAATTTCATGAAATCCTGTAAATCCTGCGCAGTCGGCTCAGCCATCCTCATCTGAACATATCCGGCAAACCAACCCGCCGCTAGAGTCGGGTTGAGTGAAGTAATTGGACTGGCGAGGGCAGCGGTAATAATCGCCAAGGGATGCCCTCTTGCTAACAAACAAAATAATGCCGCAGCACCGGCATTGAATGCAGTCCAGACAGTAAAAGTATGCAATAGCGCCTCCTTATCACCCGTATAAATGAAGTATCCAGCAAGTGCCATTATTGCAATTGGCAGACCCCAAGTAACCACTTTCCACATTGGATTTGGCTTAGGAACCGTTGATAATTCACGCAATTTTTCTTCGTCAGGTGCCTCCTTAGATAAGTAATCTTCAATCCCATTAAGGTGTCCGGCACCGACAACTGCTAGCACTTTCCCATTACCCCTTAGTGCTGCGATTTTACCCGATAAAAAGGCATCTCTTTCATCAACTAATACTTCCCCAGCCCCAGGTGCAAACTGACGTAATTCATCCAATAGTTGAGATAAAAGGTCACTATTTTCCAACAATTCACTGAGTTCAATGTCCTCTGCGTCATCTTCTTCCTCACCGAGTAAGCCCCAAATTAGTCCAACTTTTTCCCTTAGCCGCATTCGCTTCCATGCTCGACGCAGGGTAACTTGGATATCTCTGTCAACTAACTCTACCTTCAGATTATGCTCCTGTGCGGTCTTTACTGCCGCAACTAATTCTGCACCAGGTTGCTCTCCCTCATCCAGCCCCATTTTTCTTTGCTCGGCAGAGAGGAGAGATTGAATCAGTACTAACGGTGCTTTGCCCTCTTTGATCACTTTACGCAGACCCTCTTGGTCAAGCCTACGGTTTTCCATCAATGCGGTATATCTGCTTTCGCATAATTCCACTGCGACAATATCTGGTTTGAAATGCTCAATGTGATATTTCACTGCTGCTACAGAATCCTTTGAAACGTGCGCAGTCCCGAGTAGCCGGAGATTTTCATCTATATTACGAAATGGCGATTTAGGAATAGAGGGGGGCGATGGTGCCACTTCAACACCTTCGCCGGTGGTCTCGGTGGTATTTACTCCATTATCGCCGCTCATTTCACCCACCACTCCAATCTATAGAATATGCCTTCACTCGCCGAACAAATCCAATAATTTAATTTCCATTGCAGCCAAGGCTTTGGCTTCAACATCGGCTTCGGCAGTATTTGTCACTAAATCAGCAAAGGCAATTTGTCCACCGGCAAGGCCTTTGTGACCGCCAGCAGAACCCGGCGAGAATGCCTTCCCAAGAGTGAGCCCCAGGTGAATTGCAGGATTGCGACTCCGTGCCGAAAGAATAACTCTCCCTCGGCGAGGACCGAAAGTAATGACCGTTGTCACACCCTCGACATCCATCAAGAAATCTGCAACTTGAGCCAATGCATCTCTATTTGGGAGCCTAGTCAACGGAGCAATAAGTAGTCTCCCGAAAGATTTCTTCTGCGCAAATGCCTCAGTAAACACCTCAAGTGTATCCCTAGACCGAGGTGGTGTCTCAATTTCCCTCAACAAATCCCAGTCAACCCAAGGATGCAACCAAGAAAGCGCCCGCAAGTCAACTGTGTCAAAATTGCGCGTAAATCTCAACGTATCTGCTCTAATTCCGCATGCCAAAGCAGTTGCTACCTCTGTATTCATTTCAATATCTAAACCCATGAACAGAGTCGCCACAAGCGAGGAAGTTGCACCGAATTCAGATTTTAGAATCTTTACATCGGCAGCCGGAGCATTATTTTCGGCATGATGATCAATTACCACTGTTGGAATACATTTTGCTGGCAAGATATTATTTGCCCCGGGTTGGTGAAAATCCACCGCAATTATCGCATCTGAATTTTTCAGCAAATCGTCTACCTCCCATCCAAGGATGTGCCTTTCCAAATCTATGTTGAGCCGCCTCACCATTGTTCGATTTGACTGATGTTCAATCAGCCCTCCATGATGAATTGTAGCCCGCCTTCCCAGACTTTTAGTTAGGTGCTGGATTGCTAGTGCTGATGCAAGTGCATCTGGGTCGGGATTATCGTGGCAAAAAATCGCCACTCGGCCAGTCTCAGGGGTGTTTTCAATTGCCTGCTTCAACTCACCGGCGCTAACCCTTGCATCCCACCTCTGGATTCGAGTTCGCATTGCATTTTCCGTCAATTGACTAACTGAAATTGCATCGTGATTTGCCGAAGACTCTACTTCTTGAGTAGTCAATATCCGAGTTTTTGGCCAGCGTTGACGCAGACCCGCAATAGGGTCATCATCAGCAATCAACTCTGGTTGGAGAAGAAGGAGAGCAGTGGGTGCGGTAATAGGCAAAGGCAATTTATTTAGAGAGCAAGGTGAAGGAAAGGTGACAACTTCGCAGCCAGATAAGTCAATATCTCCCAACTCACTTCCTGCCGGCCAAAGTAAGCGACAACGGCCACGTTTTGATAACCAATTCGCCATCGATTGGGCAAGGGAAGTACTGCCGATAATTACGTACACTTACATCTCCCCCGAATAACTCCCACTCATTCTATCGCTTGAAGTCTATTATTCACCAAATTCAATCTAATTCCAAAATTGTTGCCAAGAAGTCAAGATGTTCAACTACATCATGTACTCGTAAAATGTCAACTCCGGAGTGCACTGCAACTGCTGCAACACCGAGGGTGCCTGCAAGACGCTCAGATGAATCCTTTCGCCCGAGTAAATCTTTAAACATCGATTTGCGACTAACCCCCCATAATACCGAATAATCACTGGATTTAACTTCATTGCAACGACATTCGCATTCTCTACAATTCCCTCTGCAATCACACGAGCCACACCCAGAGCAAGTGTCTGTGTCAGCGCCATCATCAGAGCCGCAATAGCCACTTTTAATCCCTCTTAGAGAATTGGGATTGCGCAATAACGCAAGATTGTGCTCAAGAGTTTTTCCAAAGCCAATCCCTGGGTCTAGGCAAATTAATTCGGGATCCAACCCTTCTGCAACTAATGATTCAGCTTTTGCCAATAATTCACTTGCAACTTCCTCAACAACATTTGCATACTGTGGATTTTCTTGCATATTTCCCGGCTCGCCAAGCATGTGCATTATGCATACACCACACTTTGCTCGAACGATCAATTGTGCCATTTTCGTATCACGTAAACCCGAAATATCGTTAACCAAATCGGCACCTGCAGCCAATGCGGCTTCAGCCACCTCATTATTTCGGGTGTCTATTGAGATGAGCCCATCTGGTTTTGCACTTCGAAGCCCGATAATTACCGGAATTACTCGTTCAAGTTCTTCCTCTATGCTAACGGAATCTGCATCTGGCCTCGTACTTTCCCCTCCTACATCCACCCAAGTTGCTCCTGCCGACCACATTGCTATACCCGCCTCTATAGCAGATTCATGGCTTGTCTTTCTAGATTGTTGGTGGAATGAATCAGGAGTTACATTAACGACGCCCATTATTCTTGGGAGGTAGTCGGCAGATTGTCGTAAACCCTCTATTACCGCCTGTTGGCGGGTGGCAGATAAGGGTCGCAGAACCGGCATGATGATGCTTGGGGAGACCTCATGCTTTATGACAGGTGCGAGGGCGCTACGCGGCATGGATGAGGGAGTTGAAATGAATTATGCTGATAATGGCGGCAGCATTGGAGGAGGAATAAGTTCGCCTTCTACTACAGAACACGGCAATCAAGGCGCTAGCGGAGCCTCCATCACTGCCGAGGCAGTTGCTCTGTTACCAACTGCCGAGCAGTTTGAAATCGCTGAAAGTATTCTCGCACGCCTCAATCCAAGTTCAAAGAAAGATATCGGGTCAATGATTCACCGTCGTGGGCAAATAGCAGGTCTAGTCTTAGCATCACTTGTCCTATTCTGGTGGTTATCGGTACTCAACCTTGGTTCTGAACACGAATATAATCAGTATACATCTCAAGTTAATTCCCTCTCATTCTCAACTGTTGCCTGGTTATTACCAATATTAGTTTTCTTTGGATCACTCCTAAATGCGGCTGGACGTAATCTAGGCAAGCCTGCACCGAGCCTTTTTGCCGGAGTTTTCTTCTTGGTTTGTATTTTCTTTGCGGCTGAACCTGTTGCGCGTGCACTCTTTGGCGACGGTGACATTGGAGTCAGTGGTAGCCAATCAGTAAGGCTGCTAATTCTCGGCTGCGGAACCTTCTATTCGGCAAAATTGTTCATTGAATCATATCTTCTAGATTGGGTAAAGAAATTGGAAGAATCAATCCATGGTATTGAAATTTCTGAAATTCAGGACAATTCCGAAGAAATGGATGCGCAATCAAGTGGAAATGACGAAGCGCAAGTTTACGAGTGAGAGCAACAACTCAGCACATCGGTGCCTGAGTGGCAAAGGGTTTTTTCTATTGCACTTGTCCAAAAAATCTCAAAAGGGCATCTACAATTGACTCTTGATCTTCTCCTGAATCGCCATTGTGCTGGTACTGGTGCCATGCAACTACTCCATTTGGCTGAATAATGACAAACATGGGTGTTCCTTGCGCAGCGAATTCATGCATCGCAGACTGATTTCTATCGTCAACATATAGCCACTCATGTGGCTCTCCAGGTCGGTCAGCACAATCATATTGATTTGCTCTGCATCCATTGTGAGTAGTTTTATCTTGGAAAGCGGCCACCTCCTCTGGAGTGGCGTTGAAATAATCATTTGAAGAGAAATTAACGGCAAAGGAGAGGAAATCTACTCTATCACCATAGTCGTTGTGAAACGAGGTCATGTCATCGGCAGCGTTCCAACAATGGCCGCAATCTGTACTCAAAAATTCAATGAGTACCCACTTTGAATCTGAACCATTTTCCTCACCGAGGGTAGTTCCATTCCAAGTATTGTTGAAGTGGTCGTGCAGAGCCCATTCTATCCACTCACCCTCAAGTTCTCTCGCCAAGGCGCGCATAGGATAGACCATGTCACCTTCCCATGGGCCGTAATCAGGCTCATCTTCTCCCTCGTCATCAGACGGCCCCGTTGCTCCTTCATCGGCTGGGCAGGCATGAGTTCCATCATCGTCAGCTGGGTCGCCAGCAGTCCAATTATAATGGGACACAACTTGCGGTAAAGTTTCTAGGGTAATTCCGGAATCGGATAAGAGTTCGAACAAGATTCCATAATCAAGGATTTCAGTTTCACCTACATCCTTGGCGTGGCTGACAAAGCCGAGTGTCCAACCATCTTCATCGGTTTCGGTCAAATCGACTTTTGCCTGAGTCACCTCGCTACGCACTATTTCATGGTTGGTGCTATTAGTATAGGAACGCATTCTCATGCGCCAGACTGAATTATTATCTTCTGTCCATGCACATGGTTTTGAGGCAAGGTCTCCTCTGTCATCAGCATCAACATACGAATCCCATCCGCGCGCAGATGTGAAACTAATATTTCCGCCTCCGGCTGGAAATTCTTGACTGCTTCCACTCACAACACTGCTACCACCAGTGGCTGAAAGTGCATCGACTTCGCCCTTGGCGTCAGAAAGGTTACCCAAGTAGTGCGGTTCACTGTTATTTCCGTGCCCATAACCGTCCCAACTCTCAGGCGCGAATTGAGGGTGGTGGTGGAAAGCGATGGCGTGTCCATCCGCCTCGATCGCCCGAATCAAATCCAAGCAGACTGAATATTCTATCTCTCCGTACTGATAATGGTCATCGCCATCTCCATCATCAGGAGTCTCACAGTCAGTTCCAGTGAGGTGATTTGCCCATTGGGGAGTGAACATTAGAGTTAGGTGATGCCCACCTTCATTAGCAGAGGTGACTAAGTCTAGCAGGTCATCAAGGTACTCAAGAGGGCGCTCATCATTCGGCTCTCCAGATAAAGTCGCAGGACTTCCGGGGTCAAGATGAACGGCGAAAAAGGCGTATTCAACTCCCTTTAGATTCGAGGGAGATGTTGTCGTATTGTCATCAGACGTAGTATTATTTGTTGCCGGTGGCGTAATTGTGCATACTTCAGGCTCCTCGTCAGGCACCCCTTCGTAACAGCCGGGTGGTAATGTTGTTTGATCTTGAGGTTGAATATTTTCCAAACAACCCGCAGTGAGCGATGTGACCAGTAAGAGACAAGCAACAAACAGAACTCGCATAATGTTGGCTTGAGGTAGCCTACCTTCAATCCGTCGGATTCATGATTTTAGATTGTTACGGAAATGATTCCAATTATTTTGGCCCGATTCCCATCTCCATTCATTTCAACCTTCAATACTTTTCATGAAAATATGGATGTTTTTCTTGCCGTTGGTGTGATATGTGAAACCACAGTCGCCCACTTTGATGGAGACTCCGCAAATCGCCGTTCTTCGCCTTGGCCATCGTTTGGGCCGCGACCCCCGCATTACCACTCATTTGGGCCTAGTTGCACGGACTTTTGGCGCCGACAAATTCCCTCACCCAAGTTGACGAACGCTTTGGTAAAGTATTGGAACTTGAATATGTAAAAAGTCCAATGGGTTTGCTGCGCCGCTGGGTTCAGGAAGATGCAGGTGATGGACGCCCTGGTGTTGCCGCTCACTTGACCATGTATGGGGAAGAATTCCGAAAGGCAATTCCAAAGATGCGCCGCGATCGCCCGCTGCTAATCGTAGTCGGTGGTGCGAAAGTCCCAGGAGATGTTTACAAATTGTGCCAATATAATGTATCTGTCGGCAGTCAACCACATTCCGAAGTAGCAGCCCTTGCCCTATTCCTAGATTCTTGGGGCGGCTCAATTGCCGAATCAGAACATTTTAAAGGTGCGCAATTAGAAGTGATTCCAAATGGTGATGGAAAGACTGTAATTGACCATTCAAATGATGAATAACCTAATTGCAAAAATAGTGATAGTGTAATGACAATATCGAATGGTTTTACGATTTATCATTCGGTATCTCAACTGCTAGTTTTCAGTTTTGACAAGGGCAACCCTCTTAGAACTGACGAGCCGCGAAAAGATGATGTCAAGTGGTTGGGGCGCCGAACAAGGCTTCTGCCCCGGCTATGGAATTCACGGCGTAACCGCCGCTCCTTCCTTTGCTGATGCAACTGATGCCCTCGTTATGGGAGTGGAACTGCAGGAATCTGCAAAGGGCGAAGGAATCCTATTATTGGCCGACGGAGGCCGTTTCAAGGGGCAATTATTCGGCGCTAAAGGAATCGGCGAAGGAGAATTAGTTTTCACCACTGGAATGACTGGATATCAGGAAAGTTTGACCGACCCATCTTTTGCAGGGCAAGTATTGACCTTCACCTACCCCCTTATCGGCAACTACGGCGTGCACGCAGGAACCAGTGAATCATCACGAGTTTGGCCAAGAGGTGTAGTCGTCCGCCAAGCAATGCCAACTCCAGACCACCGCAATTCAATCGGTTCGGTTTCAAATCTACTCACCCTGCACGGAGTCCCTGGTATTGAGGGCTTAGACACCAGAGAAATCACTTGCCGAGTCCGAGAATACGGGACTTTGCTTTGCGTTTTTGGTCCTGCTTCTGAAGAAGATGAAATGCGTAAAAGACTGGCACAAATGACCCCACCTGATTTAGCAGACTTAGTCGACGAAGTTAGTATTGACACACCCGTTATCCTAAATCGTGGTGCATGTGATGCAAACGGAATGCCACTACCTCGGCTTGGAGCACTTGATTGTGGAATTAAGTACAATATTTTGCGCGAGTTGTGCCGACGCTTTGAAGTCGTTTGGTGCCCCCCCGACTATGGTTTTTCCAACCTTTGTCAAGACTATTCAATTCAAGCATTATTCTGTTCAAATGGACCTGGCGACCCAGCACACCCTGGGAAGGCCACTGCTGCTCGCAATGCCTTGGCAGATGCGGTCAAGGCGGGGTATCCGGTGATGGGAATATGCTTGGGACATCAGTTGCTTGGGCTCGCTTCTGGACTCCAGACCTACAAAATGCGTTATGGCCACCGAGGTGCTAATCAACCAGTTTTGGATTTGATTTCCAACACGGTTGCTATTACTTCTCAAAATCACGGCTTTGCTGTGGCCGACCCGGACAAAGGGATGCTGGCGCAACACCCAAGTGGAGCATGCAGCCCACCCCAAGAAAATATTACTGGAGCTGAAGTTACTGTTCGCCACATCAATTCAAACGACGGGACAGTTGAAGGACTTGATGTGGTTGACAAGCCTGCTTTTAGTATTCAATTCCACCCCGAGGCTTGCCCAGGGCCGCATGATGCAGCACCATTATTTGACCGCTTTTCAGCAGTAGTAAGTCAATATTTAAGTGAAGGCGGAGGTGAGCAATAATGCCACGACGAAATGATCTTCAGCGCATAATGATTCTCGGGTCAGGTCCGATAAAAATCGGTCAAGCGGCTGAGTTTGATTTTTCAGGAAGTCAAGCCTGTCGGGCTTTACGTGAAGATGGATATGAGGTAATTCTCGTCAATTCTAATCCGGCGACGATTCAAAATGACCCTGAAATGGCTGACCGCGTATATATTGAACCACTTCTTCCAGATGTCATTCGCAGAATTATGGAAATTGAACGACCCGATGCACTGCTCGCAGGCATGGGGGGGCAAACTGCATTAAACATTGCAACCGAGTTAGCCCATGATGGGACTCTGGATAAACTTGGAATTGAATTGATAGGATCCGACCTTGAGGCAATTGACAAGGCAGAGGATAGGCAATTGTTCAAGGAAGTTTGCGAATCAATCGGACTGCCTGTGCCTACTGCATACGCCTGCAACTCAATACCCGAAGCCATAGTTGCTGCTGAAAAAATAGGCACTTGGCCAATCCTCATCCGTCCAGCATTTACCCTTGGAGGTTTAGGAGGAGGTACCGCATGGAATATTGGAGAAATGGTTGAAATAGCGACACTTGGAATCCGCAACTCTCGTATTTCTCAAGTACTAATTGAAGAATCAATAATAGGCTGGCAAGAGCATGAATATGAAGTCATGCGCGACTCATCTGACAATTGCCTAATCGTTTGTACCATGGAAAATATTGACCCAATGGGAGTTCATACTGGCGAAAGTATCGTTGTTGCGCCGCAGCAAAGTTTGTCAGACCGTGACCACCAATTATTACGAGATTATTCTCTTGCCTTAATACGCGAATTAAATATTTCAGGTGGATGTAACGTTCAATTTGCTTTCAATCAACATACTGGGGAAGTCCGAGTAATTGAAGTGAACCCGCGCGTTTCTCGTTCTTCAGCATTGGCAAGCAAGGCAACCGGCTATCCTATTGCCCGCATGGCTGCAAAAATCGCAGTGGGTTATACCCTTGATGAGTTGCCAAATCCCATTACAGGTCACGGCACTACTGCTGCTTTCGAGCCAACCCTTGATTACTGTGTTGTAAAGATTCCTCGTTGGCCCTTTGATAAATTCCGTACTGCTGACAGGACACTTGGGACTTCAATGAAAAGTACTGGTGAAGTAATGGCGATTGGGCGTTGCTTTGAGGAGGCTTTTTTGAAGGCTATCGCCTCCCTTGAAATGGGTTCACCTCACCCTCGCCCTCTTACAAGAGCAGATGAATCTGAAGGCGAGGGTATGGGGGTGCGTGCGCTTGAGAAATTACCAGACTCCACTCTAGTAGATTGGCTCAAAATCGCCACAGATAGGCGCATGAGTGCAGTTCTTGAAGCATTTAGGAGAGGCTGGTCTATTGAACAGGTGCATGAGATTACCCAAATTACAAGATGGTTCTTATACCGCTTTGAAAACATATTGCGAACTGAAGCCGAAATCGTATCAATGGGACTTCTTCCTTCCGCAGTTGATGCTGAATCATTGTGGGCATGGAAAAGCCTTGGTTTCTCAGATACGCATATCGCAGATGCTCTTGCAGGTTTCCCCCCAACTGGAGTGAAAAATCTCCCCACTAGTCGTAATGAGACAGCAGTAATGTCTCGCCGCCACTCTTGTGGCATCCACCCAAGATACCGAATGGTTGATTCTTGTGCGGCTGAATTCGCTGCGCAAACGCCTTACTATTATTCAACCTATGAAAGTGCAGATGAAAGTGGTATTGATCTCCTACCCAATCTACAAGACCGAACAAAAGAGCGCGTAGTCGTAGTCGGCAGTGGACCTATTAGAATTGGTCAAGGAATTGAATTTGATTATGGCTGTGTTCATGCAGTCATGGCAATCCGCGAATCTGGCAGGGATGCAATAATCATCAATAATAATCCCGAAACGGTTTCTACTGATTTTGATACCAGTGACCGCCTATATTTTGAACCACTCACTCTAGAATGTGTCACTGAAATGCTACTGCGCGAGCAAGCACATGGAATATTGCTTCAATTCGGCGGCCAAACTGCAATCAATCTCGCCTTGCCACTATCCGCACGACTACCAACCCTTGAGCCACTTGGATTGGAAATGAGTCTTTGGGGTTCTTCAGCCGAAGTTGTTGATGTGGCCAGCGATCGTGAACGTTTTGAAAAATTCGCCAAACGCATTGGAATTAGAATGCCAAATGGGGCAACTGGTTCAACCCCTGATGATGTGAGAAATGCTGCAGTTAAAATTGGATATCCAATACTAATTCGCCCTTCATATGTACTCGGAGGCAGAGGTATGGAAATACTTACTAATGACCAGCAATTGGAGGCCTATCTTGCTGAGGCATACCTAGAGCCCGATAAGCCACTACTCGTTGATGAGTATTTAGGCCATGCAACCGAAATAGATGTTGATGCAGCATGCGATGGCGAGGAAGTTCTTGTCGGCGCAATCATGGAGCACTTAGAAGAAGCCGGAATACACTCTGGAGATTCGACTTGTTTCATACCAGCACAAAACATCTCGGAAGAAATGTTGTCCAAGGTTCACGAGCAAACCGTTCGTATTGGCTTAGAGCTTGGAATAATTGGTTGCTATAACATTCAATTTGCTATACAAGAGCATAATTTGTATGTGCTTGAGGTCAATCCAAGATCATCACGCACAGTTCCTTTTGTCGCCAAGGCCTCGGGTATCCCATTAGCACGAATTGCCGCTCGTCTTACCCTCGGAGAGAAATTAAAGGACTTGACAATTCCTCCACCAAATAGGGAATATGTTTCGGTCAAGGCACCGGTATTTCCATTCATCAAATTGCGAGGTCTTGACCCAGCACCAGGTCCTGAAATGAAATCAACCGGCGAAGTAATGGGAAGTGATATCGATGCAGCAGTAGCCTACCTAAAGGCAAGGATGGCAACCGAAATCCCAGTAAATACCGAAGGCGGAGTTTACCTAACAGTTAGAGAGGGTGATAAGCAAGACCTTGTTCCAATAGCTGCTGATTTTGCCAAAATGGGATTCAAAATTCATGCAACCCCAGGTACCGCTCATGTGCTTAGAGATGCAGGAGTTGAATGTTTCATCGCCTACCGAATAGCCGAAAACAAGAGCCCTGATGCATTGGGATTGATGCGCAAAGGTGAGATTCAATTCATCGTCAATGTACCAACAATTAGTGGTGGAGCAGTGCGTGATGGAAATATGATGCGACGCTTAGCAGTTGAGATGAATATACCATTTGTTACCACAATGCGAGGGGCGAAAATGGAAGTTGCAGCAATAGCTGCTGCTCTCAAAGGCCCGACAACTCCTCGGCACTTACTTTACACACCAACAAAATAATTTCACGCACTCGGTAGTAACAACGAGCCAATCCATCTTACTCACCCAATGACTTGCGCAAGTTGCAAATTATTTAACAGGCGTTAAATGCCTCAATTATATATTTTGTTAGAGGTGAAGTCCAAGCGAGTTCTGAAAGACCATCTTCGCCTTCAGCGGCATAAATTGTTACGACATCTTGCACTCTGACATTGCCCTCACTTGAGCGGGCAACGATTGTCTTTCGCTTCAGTTTCTTTCCTGAACCATGAGGATCGTATACCGTTACAAGAGCCTCGGAAAGGAACCATTCAGCCTTATCTCCGGGAGCGCCTTCAAAGGTCATCTTCGGGGTCTTCTTCCCAAACATCATACCTCCTGCTTTCTTTTTCTTTGCTGGTGATTTCTTAGTTGCCGAACCACTTGAGCCACCCCTGCTAACACCACCACCGGAACTAGCAGCAGATCTTCCTTTGGCACCAGAAGAATATTCTGCAGAAAGTTCCTTCCGTAATTCTGCCTCGATTTCCTCTCGTAAAGTTTCTGAGAGTTCTTCTCTAATTTTATCCTCATCAAGATCTTCAAGGTCAGCCTTAGCCTTTACATGGTCCTTTGTTAATTGATTGAGTTTCAACTCAAGAGTATTCACGGCATTTACATAATGAGCCGCAACTTGAATCAATGCAGTTTCCATTGAAGCCTCGAGTTGCATCGAGATAACTTCGCCAGAACCGTCTCTCCACTTTCGCCATTGCATCATTGTATTTGCGTGAATATCAGAACCACACTTAGGGCAGAAAGACCTCTTTGGCGGCTTTAAAACTGGAATTGCCCGCATTGCTTCAGCATCAATACCCTCATGCTCGCCACTTGCAACATCGTGAATATGGGTGCTTGCTTCCATACCTAGAGCCATCGCTTCCTTGAACAATGGGTCGGACATATCCAATTTGCCATCTTGAATTAAGGTCCATGCTTCAGTTACTTTAGTGACTGCCCTAACTGCGGCACTGGCTGCTACAGATTCTCCAAAAGAATAATCGGAGGTTGAACTTGAACTTTTTTCCACCTCCTCAGTAGCAAATGCCGCACCAATATCAACTTCCTCATCGCCTTCAGCAGGTGCTGCGATTCCAAGTTGAATTGGGTTTGCACCCTCCTCAATTTTTGCAATTAGATCAAACTTATCTGCCATGGAAAGGTCATCCCGCTGCCGAATAACATCCTTCAATTGATTGAGATCATGGCCCGTTGAAGTAATAGGGCCCTGACCAACAAAATCATGGCCACATGATAGACAAAACTTCGCCGTTGCCTCAGCCGAAGCCTCGCAAGACGGACAGAATACGCCGGCCATTACCACCCTTCCAACTCTTGACCTTTTCAAGGATAACGGTTGATATGTTAGTTTTGTGCCGAAATATGCACCAATTGCTCCACGCCAAAATAATAGTACCTGTGCAGGATGATGGTGAAAAGAGGAATGATTATTAAATGTCTTTCACGCTAAAATAATAATTGTATTCAAATGAATTTCACAATTAATTAACAATAAGCCTGGAGAAATCCCTAGATTAAATAATTGATTTGGCATTGGCAATCAATTGTAGCACTTCATTCCGGCTCAGCATTACTAGAATTGATGCTAATTTTGGCCCTTTGTTTTTACCCAAAAACATCCAATACATCGCGGCAAAAGCATCACTAAGGCCTATCTCAAGTTCCTTCGCAGGCTCGCAGATTGCATTATTTATTGAAGTGACATCCCAATCGCATTTAGCCAAAGATGAATGTGTATTATGTAAATAAGTACCGACTTGGGCATCCCTTGCGAGTTCTGAAAGGGCAAACTGAGCATCAGGAGTTATTTCCTTTTGTACAACAAGCCGGAAAGATTCAGGGAAATGTTCCGAAGCAAGCCAAGATCTGATTTTTTTCAGACGTACTGCTTGTTGAACTGATGGAGTAATCGACTCCATATGACCTGACTTGTGTAAAGACGACCACACTTCATCATCAGAACCCCTAACTTGAGCAAGCATTACCAAATAACGGAATGTAACACTACTAGCGCCATAGCCATCGCCCCCAACTCCCTCAGCAGAAAATAACGAGGATACAGGTTCCACTTGAGAAAACCTAATTTGTGCCCGGTCAACCTCCCAAGCGATTTTTTTGCGACGCTTCATTTCCTCTGGAGGCAACTCTCCTTCCTCCATAATTCTGGCAAATTGACGTTCATAAATATCGGCGAGAGAGATCAATGCATCTCCTGTATCAAAGTCAATATGACGATTTGGTTTGTTACGTGCAATCAAAAATCTGAGGATTTGCGGGGGGACTAATTCGAGTGCTTCAAGCGGCCCAATAGCGATTCCAGCAGAACTTGACATCGCACCCATTCCCTTCAATTGAATCCACTCGTAAGTAAGAGGCACTGGTGCATCATATCCGAGCAGTGCAACTATTTCTTTGCCAGTATCGTATGAACCTCCTGCAGTCCCATGGTCCTTCCCGAAAGGCTCACAGGATATCCCATTCCATGCCCAACGAGCCGGCCAGTCAAGCCTCCAGGGCAATTTTCCATAGAACTTTCCAAGTTGGCTTAAATCGTGCGTACCAGCAACACCATTACCATCTCTCCAATGAATAAGTGGCCATTCATGGCTAGTGACAATGACTCCATCCATGCCGCCATCAGCCCCAACTGGGCTAAATGGGAACCAATCTTCCGCTAACTCTCTCCCACTCACTCGCTCAATGATCTCGCGGACCTCATGGCGCTTTTCAATGAAGATTTTTATGGCATCATTGAAGCGGCCTTGCTTGTAGGACTGGTAATTGTCAACGATTCTTGGCCTTACGCCAATTTGTCGTAAGGCCTCAATAAATGGATTTAGGAAATGTGCTGCATATGTTTCACCATCGTGATTTGGACTTCCATCTAGATTTGGTGCAGGAATACTTCCAAGGGGGTGTCCTATGTATTGTGAATAATCTTCAGAAAGGAACTTGTATACTCTACGAAGGGGGTCTGCCGAATCAACAATGAATATCATTTCGGCAGACAAACCGGCATCACAAGCCGCACGAGTCAACATTTCGCCCGTTAAACTCTCGCGTAAATGACCAATGTGAAATTCACCGCTCGGCGTGATACCGGTAGCAATGATATGGTCTGGACTCCGTTCGGCAAGCCTAGAAGCTTGAAAATCAGCCCAGTGCACATTTCCACCTCAAATAACTGTAGCACGAATTAGCCCGCGCAAAGGTACTCCGGAAATCTCATTCTGATTGGTCTTGTTTAACAATACCGTAGCCAGCACGACGCTTGCACCTTCATCTTGAAGATCAGAAATACATTGCGACATAGTTGCACCAGTAGAAAGAACATCATCAACAACCAGCACATTTTTGCCACTGACGCGGCCGTATTTATTTGAAAGAGAACCGGAGGCATTTTCATGATTCAAACTTCTATAGATGCTCACCTCACTATCTAATTCAGCAGCAATTTCATTTGCGAAAAGAATTCCATTTAAACTAATTCCTACAACCGTGTCAATGTTATCCCCACACTCTTCCAATGCAACATCAGCCATAATATGGCCTATAGCAGCGATTCGAGTCGGTCTAACGCCAATGGTTCTCCAGCCAACGCGCATATCCATTGGCTTTGCAACAACACCATCATTTGAACTTGTGAGCATCCATGCAACGGTATCTTGGCTTAGGGATAATTCATCAGCAATCTGTTGGGTGGAAAGCCCCTCTTTACGTAGATTTACCACGATCATCTTCAGTTCGTCTACACTCTCTGCCATGCTAATCAAATAGGTGGCCCTGCTTTATGGATATTAAGCCATGCCGTAAAGACCTGCTATTTTGCCGATTATCCCATGAATCTTAAAAACTCAACAGGGTTAAAGGTGGGCGGTGCTCGGCGATAATCGTGGCAGACATAGCAGACTCCGACTTTGACTATGAGTCCTTACTCGACCGAGCCAGAGCAAATATTCCCGAAGGCATCTCTAATCGTGCAAGATGGACACTCCCAACTCCGGAAATAATGATTGAAGGGCAAAATACTATTCTAAGGAATTTTCAAGATATTGTTTCACACATGGAGCGTGATGAGAACCACGTTTTCCAATATATCCAAAATGAATTGGGTACATCAGGTAGCCGCGACGGACCTCGTGCGCGCTTTAAGGGCCGAATTCCGCCAAAGAGAATACGTCGTGCGATTGGCAGTTATGTCACTTCATTCATCAAGTGCCATCAATGTGGCGCACCAGATACACATTTCCAAAAGCAAGACCGAACAACATTGTTGAAGTGTCAGGCTTGTGGTGCAACACGCCCAGTAAAACTCAAACTTTAGAGTCTCACTCACTCCTCTCAATTCAAATTATTGAGCCGGAAATTCGTTACTTTTTTGCCACTCGCCAAAACCAATCGCCATTCCGCGAGACTCGGTCGGGTTTTTTCCAGCAACTACGGGCTGAAATCAAGCAGAACTTTACCCTTATTTTTCCTGTCGTGAATATGTTTTTGAGCAGCAGCAACATCCTCAAAATGAAATGTTGAGTCAATGATTGGGTTAATTTTTCCTTCTTTGAGCCACTGTGCTAATTTGATCATGTGCTGCTTTAGCACCTCTTTATCGTCCCACATCCCCATGTGAATGCCAAAAACGGATTTATTTGAATTCATCATTTTTATCGGGTCAAAACGTGGAGTTTGCCGCCACATTCGATATGCTGCCAGCCATGAGGTGCGGATTTTTGGACTGGCCGATGATGCTCCAAATACATACAAGCGCCCCCCAGTGCATAGAGCCTTGTAAGAGAGCATGACATGCTTTCCACCAACAGGGTCAAGTGCGTGATCTACGCCCTTTCCCCCAGTCTTTTCTTTGCAAACTTTGACGAAATCACCTTCCTCTTTGCTCACATGAATCATTCCTTGATTTTCGACAAATTCCTTTTTTCCTGAAGAACTCGTTCCAACTACGACACTTGCTCCAAGCAAATTTGCAATTTGCGATACTGCAGTGCCAACCCCTCCAGCAGCGTGGTGTATTAATACTGAATTTCCGACCTGAAAATTACCTAAATAGGAAAGCATGTGAAATGCAGTGACATATGCAACTGGCATCGCCGCAGCGCTCGCAAATGAGACTTCGTCTGGCAAGACCCATGCTTGATTCTCTTGCACCACAACCTGTTGCGAATAACCGCCGAAATTGGTCATTGCAACGACTCTATCGCCGATTTCTATTCCTTTGATGCCTTCACCACATTCAAGAACAATTCCTGCCACCTCATAGCCAGGAGTAAATGGAAAATCAGGTGCAGCTCCATACAAGCCTTGCCGCATCATCAAATCGGCAAAATTAATGCCGGCCTTGTGTACTTCAATCAAAATTTCATCGGATTTAGGAGAAGGTGAATCACAGTCAACAACATCTATAGAATCAAGCCCACCTCGCTTACGATAAATGATTTTCCGCAACACTACACCTCCAAAAAGAGTTCCCGAACCGGCTTGCCGCCCTGAAGGTGTTGAGAAATTATTTTTTGCAACTCATCGGTATTTCCGCTCAAGGAGTACCATACACCCTCTGGATAAACCACACAAGTTATTGCTTTTCCACAAATAGAGAGGCATCCTGCCTTTTGGATTTTCACGTTCTTCAATCCGGCTTGGCGTACAAGAGTTTTCATTTCACGCAGTACATCCATACTGCCATTATTAGTACAACAGTCCCTTTCGCTACCTTTTGGACGTATATGCCCGCAAATGAAGACATGGTGTGAATAGCGTCCTGAAGTGACTTTTTCCTTCTCAAGGCTTACGCTAGCAACTGGTTTTTCTGTGAGTTCAGCATTTGTAGGTTCAGACATGAAAGACCTCACTCTGCAATTCTCCAAGATCTAAAGAATTTCAGCCCCAAAGATGGTTGTCATCTCGACCTTCTTCCTTCTCAACTTTTTCATATAATTTACTGCGTCGCTTTGTGTCATCTCTTTCAAAAGCCAATAATTCGGTGTCGTCGATATATGCTGGGCGAGTATGCGCAATTAATTTTACTTTTACCACCATTTCGCGTGCCACAAAACATGTAAGGCCATCCTTACAGACTATCTCAAGGCTAGTTTTTCCACTTGAGACCAGTCTTCCCCTTACCCACGGCTCATCATCCTTCGGAAGTGATCGAGCATCAAGCATTATTTCGACGAAATCATCTCTACGCATTCCGGTTCGGCGCTCTAGTAGAGGTCCGGAAGTAATTGCCTGAATTCCCTCGAGTTCAGGTGAATCCATTTCTTCCCACATAGTTTTAGCCCATTCGGGCAGGTCAATTGAATCGGACATAGACCCTCTCATGCGCTAGCCCCAAATAAGCCCCGCGCTAATTGCCACTTCCAACCCTGCGGGTTCAAGAAGGATGGGCTCTCGCCCGATAATAGGAGGAATTGGATGAAGATAGTGTGGAAATCTTTGTCAACTGTCCTTTTCGCCGATGAGGTGCTTGACAAAGCATTTAGTCGGGCCACTAAAGCAGCCAACAAAGTTGAAGACCCGAACAAGATTTTTCGTCACCGGAAGCAAATGACGAGAATGGTGCAAACTGCAGCAGATGTAATCGCTGAAACATTTATTGGATGGGTGAATGCTTGGCCGAGTTTGAATAATTTACCGCAATTTGACGAAGCCATGGTAGAAGCGGCAGTCGGGACAGATGACTTCCGGCACCATTTGTCAATGCTTCAATGGGGTGCAAAACAGGTACGAAATATCGCAACTCAGAACACTAGAAAAATCATCCGCACTGCAAGAATCGAAATAATGCATATTGCAAGGCGCGAGGCCTATGGACGAATAAGCAGTATTGTGCGCCAAGTTGGGCCATCTCTAAAGTGGCTCAATAATGCAAGAGAGATCCTTCGCCGCCTGCCATCAATTGACCAAAATGAGCCATGTATTGTAGTAGCGGGCGCACCAAATGTAGGTAAGTCAGCATTAATCGCCGCACTTTCCACTGGAAAACCCGAGGTTGCAGGATACCCATTCACCACCAAGCAGTTGCATGTAGGCCATTTTGTTCACCGGCGGCTTCGACATCAATTGGTTGACACCCCCGGATTGCTTGACCGACCAATGGGGAAGAGAAACCAAATTGAAATGCAAGCAATCGCCGCCTTGCAGCACATCGGTTCAATTGTTATTTTCCTATTTGACCCAAGTGATACATCCGGAACAACACCTGAGGAGCAGATGAATTTACTCGAGGAAGTAAAGGTGTTGTTACCTGGAAAGGAACTGATAATCATTCGCTCAAAGGCTGACTTGGCAAAGGAAGTTGATCCAAATTGGGATACAATAAAATTGGCTGAATCTCAATGGGTTGAAGATGGCCGCCCCGCTGATTCAACAATGCCACTATTGATTGATCCTGAAACCGGACACCCAACCGCTTCAGCAACTGAAAATGTTGGTCTTGAGGCGCTTAGGTTAGAAATTGCAAACCTCGTTGATGATTCCAAAGAAAACGACCCGCTTTCACTCCCTGATAACTGGCATCGACGGCAATAATACTTTGATTGCTAATCACAAGATCTGACTCTAAGTCCTGTGAAATTGGCTTCTTTTTCAATCCCCATTCGTACATATTCTTCAGACATTGATGAAGTGCTTACTTGCGCTTTATTGAGTAGTGTTAAACATCATTTGCTTCATTTTCTTTGAATCCAAGTGGCTGCTAAGGGCCATATGCGACGCTGGCCACCAATACCCCCTACAAGCGACACCATCAAGGAGGGTTGACGCCTCGGGTAATTCGTGAGCCCGACATATGTAGTGGCCCTTGGCGGAAGCCTACTTCGTCCCGAGGAGGAAGAGCATCGCCAAACTTGGTTCGGCCAGTTACGTCAACTTGGAGTACACATGGAAGGAATTGGCGCCCACCTCGGTTTGGTTGTTGGAGGAGGGCTACCCGCTCGCGAAGGAATTAATTTGGCAAAGCCATTTGTTGCCGACGAGCGGGCTCTTGATGAAATTGGAATTGCTGCAACAAGAATTAATGCAACAATCATCCAACAAATATTGCTAGATATCGGAATCGATGTCGCTTCAACCATCCCTCATGATTGCAATAGCGCTGCAGACTTATTGAAAAATCATAGCATTGTGGTCATGGGCGGCACTGTCCCGGGACATACAACTGATGCTGTGGCTGTTGAATTCGCAACTACTGCAAAAGCCAGTCAGTGCATCATTGCGACAAATGTTTCTCATGTATTTGACAAAGACCCACGTACTAATGATGACGCCGAAGCAAAGACTAACCTTACCCTAAGTGAATTGGGCGAAATCTGCGGAGTGGGTACTCCTCTTGAGGCAGGTGCAAACGCAGTAGTTGACCCAATTGCTGTGGCAAGAGCAATAGAAGCAAACTTGACCCTTGCGGTCTTAGATGGCCGAAACTTATCACTTCTCGATGCTGCATTAGATGGCAAAGAATTTACTGGGACGTTAATCGTACCTGAAGCGAAGAAACCTCTATAGAACAGGTGATATTATGGCAAAAGGATTTGACTCACTAAAAAAACAAATTACTGAAACTGCAGATAAATTAGCAACTTCAGGCAATAAAGTTCGCAAGAAAATGACCGGTGTTCCTGCGCACAAACATTGCCGCATGTGCCAAACTACAATCCCCATGAAGGCCGACCCTGCTATCTGCAAAGCAGAAGCATGTGTTGCAAAGTGGGCCAAAGAGGAAAAAAGTAGGAAAAGTCTGAAAATGTGGATGACAATTTTTATCGGCTTTTTCGCCTTCGCATTCATTGGCCCAATAGTACAGAAATTCGTTTTCTGAGGTGAGATAATTATGATGATTAGAATAGGCGCAGGAATAATAGCGATTATCATCGTTGCAGTAGTTTTTATTGGAATGAGTGGAGTTTCCGATGGTGGGGACGAGGATGCAATGATCCCACCATGCGATTATGAAACATCAATGGTACCCCCTCCCCCTACCACCACAACAACCTGTTATTGGGGCATGAGTGAACAGACATTAGTCATCCCAGATGAAGCCGCGGCTGCCGATATAGATGTCGAAGTTTCATGGACAAAAAATAATGTTTGGGTTGGCATTGTAGAAGCCAGTGAATCCGACCATTGTGATAAAAAAGATGGATATTTTGAATGTGGCAAGGGGACGGTTACTACAATTGCTGGTGGGGAATCCTCGGGAAAGGGATTCACATGGTCACCTGAGCCAGGCGAATACCGCTTTTTAGCCGGAGGTGAAGAGGGTGAAGAATTACAGAGTTACACCGTCACATGGGCCTATGATGCAGGACTTTCATTGGTAATTGCCGGACCGCTACTTTTGATTAGCGCTGGATTAGCATATTATGCAGCAATTGGCTTGAAGCGCGACGAATGACGTAGATGCCTCGGCTTACAGTCGTGGCAAATGAATGGTTGATAAGTAAGGGAAATAGCCGTAAGAACAGGAGGAGCGAAAATGGCAGAGGATGCAGAGAAGAAAGAGCGCCGTTTACGCCTCAAAATTGCTCTTGAAGAACTCTCTCAGATGAAAGGGTTTGGCACAGAACTAGTTACTTTGATTATCCCCCCTGACCGTAAGATTTCCGATGCCCGAACTATGTTGCAAAATGAACACGGTCAAGCCTCAAATATCAAATCCAAGGGCACAAAGAAAAATGTCCAAGGTGCCATTGAAAGTGCAATATCCACCCTTAATACATTCCGCACCCCTGGTGAAAATGGTATTGCAATATTCGTCGGCGCAATTATTATTGGAAACAATCGCACTCGCATGGTGAACATTGTCATTCAAGATACGCCAGAACCAATTCAATCATTCCGCTATCGTTGTGATTCTGTGTTTGAAATTACTCAATTAGAGGAAATGCTAATTGATCGTAATTCGTATGGATTATTTGTCATTGACAGGGGAGAAGCTGCATTTGGATTGGCGAGTGGACGAAGAATTCACGTTCAGGAACACTTAGTTTCTAACATCATGGGTAAGCACCGTCAAGGTGGGCAGTCTGCTCAGCGTTTCGAGAGGCTGATTGAGGAGGCTGCGCACAAGTTCTTCAAGCGCGCAACCGAGCATGCTTGCGATTATTGGTTACCAAATATCATGGACATTCAGGCAATAATTATTGGCGGACCAGGACATACCAAAGACTTCGTTGTCAAGAATAATTACTTTCATCACGAGGTCCAAAAGAGAATAGCCAGCCCGACCTTTGATGTCGGTTATTCAAATGACTCTGGAATTAGGGAATTAGTTGGTAATGCTGGTTCATTGATGGGCGAAATTGAACTGGAGGGTGAAAGGATTGCAGTTAATCGATTCCTTAAAGAAATAATGCAAACTTTTCCAAAAGCAACATATGGTGAGATGATGATTCGCCAAGCCCTTGACAAGGGTGCTGTTGACACATTACTCATCTCTGAAGCACTACGAAAGCGAACGGCCTCATTGAAGTGTAAACGATGCGAAAATGAGTGGAATTCATCGCTTGAACAAAATGAGGCTTACCCCACTTGCCCAGACTGTGGAGAAGAAAATGAAATAGTCGAACTAAGTAGCCAATCACTTATGGATGAACTGGCCGAATTAGCAAAGAGGTCCTCCTCGGAAGTCGTATTCATTAGTGTTGATTCGGAAGAAGGATCTTCGCTATACCAAGGATTTGGTGGACTAGCAGCAGTTCTAAGATACCCGATGTGATGAAAAAAAAGGGGCGCACAAAAATGAAAATCTTTCACGATATTTTATTGCCCCAGATAGGAGAAATTCTTGCCGAACAAGGATTGGATAATCTACCTTGGCAAAGGATGCTTGGAAATGCCCGTGAAGCGTCACAGGGAGACCTTGCGCTACCTTGTTTCCCGTTTGCAAAAATGGCAAAAAAAGCACCAGATGCAATTGCCACTTCTCTAGCAGAAGCCATTGATGAACGAGCGAACTCCGCTGCTGCCGCCAACACATTGTTCGCTGAAGCACTAGGTGAAGTTAGTGCAGTTGGCGGATATCTAAACTTCAAAGCCGACCCAACTTGGTTGGCCAAAATGGTTCTGAGCGCCAACTCTAACCCAGATACTGCCGGAACACTTCCAACTACTGGAGAAAAGGTGCTGATTGAACACACCTCTGCAAATCCAAACGGCCCATTCCATGTTGGACGGGCGCGCAATGCAATTCTCGGCGACACAATAGTGCGCCTAAATCGCCTCGCTGGTCATGAAGTAAGAGCAGAATACTATGTCGATGACATGGGTAAGCAGGTTGCAATTCTCGCTTGGGCCATGGAAAACTTAAGCAAGGATAAAGTCAATGCAATTCTAAAGGATGCTGGTAGGCAATCACTAGATGGCGGTAGCAATAATTGGGATGGAAAGGCGGACCATGAGAGAGTTTCTTGGTATCAAGCCGCAAATATCCTAAAGGAACAAGATTCCTCTATAGACCAAGTGGTTGGAGAGATGGTCCGTCTTTCAGAGGAGGGGGAGCAATCGGTGCTGGATGCATTTGATGCAGCATTTCAACCGGTATTAGATGGGATGCTGGAAACTCTTGGCCGTTTGGGCATTGACTTTGACGCTTTCACCAAAGAATCAAAGTTTGTTATTGACGGAAGTGTTGCTGAAGTCATGGATCGCTTGCAGGCCAGCCCACTAAGAGGAGTTGCAGAAAATGGCGCACAGTACCTTGAATTGGAGAGCAAAGGAATCGCTGGAAAATCAACAAAATTCTTCTTCCAAAGAGGTGATGGTTCATCTCTATATGCAACCCGTGACATTTCCTATCATGAATGGAAATGGACTCAGTGCGATAGCCTAGTCAATATACTTGGCGAGGACCACAAATTACAATCAAAACAAGTCGCAATAGCCCTTGAGGAAATTGGCTCTAAGGCACCACTGGTCGTCTTTTACTCATTCATAAAACTCCCCGATGGAAAAATGTCAACCCGACGTGGAAATGTAGTTTACATGGATGATTTGCTCGAAGAGGCCAAGGCTCAAGCATTTGCAGTGGTTAGTGAAATTCGCGGAAATGAATTAGATAATGAAACAATGCAATCCATCGCAGAAGCAGTCGGATGCTCAGCAGTTCGCTTCAATATCATCAAGGTTGCACCAGACAAGGGATTTACTTTCCGTTGGGAGGAAGCGCTTTCATTTGAGGGTGGTTCAGCACCTTTCATCATGTATTCGCACACCCGCGCTTGCTCAATATTGCGTAAATTGGAATCAAAGGGCATAGATGCAGTAAACTTGCTCAGCACATTTGATCTAGCAAGTTTTGACCTATCCAACTCGCCGCAAAGCATGGTTGACCTGCTTCGCCGCCTCGCACTTCACCCCGATGCACTGACCGATTCTGTGGAGAATAATCGACCTCACCAATTTGCCAACCATTTGCTAAATCTAGCAATCAATTACAATATCTTTTACCGTGATTGCCACATTGTTCAAGACGGAGCAGTCAACGTATTGTACCTCGCTATTTCCGAAGCAGCCAGGCATTGTATTCGCCGAGGTTGCGAAGGCCTCGGTATCATTCCGCTTACGCAAATGTAAGTGCTATTCGCGTGGGTAGGACTGCATCCCCTTACAACTAATCCATTCGGAAGGCCTTCTATCCTATTGGGGGGTGGGTTCGTCCATTCCTAACCCTTCACAAATCGAAGGAAGGGTTAGTGCCTCAGTTGTGCTAGACCAGGAGTCCTCATCAATGCTAACTCGAGAAAACACATCACAATTACTGTATTCGTCATTATTAATAAATAACCAATCACCATCAACCACAAACCAAAGTGTGCGGGCATCTTTACCGCTCCACTGTAGGCTAAGGGTGCCGTTATCATTAATACTCCAAGTTCCTGTTTCTTGATTTTCACTATCTAGATCAGCAAGAACTGTACCATCACTATTGAAAATCACTTCTTTTGATTCTGCTTGGTACCAATCTCCCACAATATCCCCTTCACCCACAATATCCCCTTCACCCACACAGCCAGAGACTGCAGTGGTAATCATAATCAAACTCAATAAAATACAAATTCCATAACGTTTCATAAAAATTACGTGGTACTCTTAATTATTAAATTTTTCCCTAAAAAAGTTACTTCCATTGATTTAAAAGGTAGTCGATTCGCAAGGGGGGCCCTATGAAACACCCGCATTAGATTGGGTACCCTATGCTTCAAAATGAATGAAGGCCACTCAGCATGGCCTTTTATTGCCCGTCCATTGTATCTTCGGCGGCCGATGTTTCTTCTATGACCGGAGTATCTTCTATGACCGGAGTATCTTCTATGACCGGAGTATCTTCTATGACCGGAGTATCTTCTATGACCGGAGTAT